>Ga0102593_1000825_pt1 | contig 40047 bp, 33 predicted proteins | sample AraplaCol_mMS_r2_2_FD_76862 | JGI IMG/M metagenome (GOLD analysis project Ga0102593, IMG submission 76862) | Arabidopsis root microbial communities from North Carolina, USA - plate scrape MF_Col_mMS_r2 (SPADES assembly) (version 2) | ecosystem: Host-associated > Plants > Roots > Endosphere...
CCGCGTGATGTGCCGGCTCACCACCGACTGCTGCATGTCGAGTGCCTGCGCGGCGCCCGAGACGCTGCCGGCGTCCGCGACTTTCACGAACAGTTGCCATTTGGGGTCGAGTATGTTTTGCACGCGGGCATTGTGCATGGGCACTCGTGTGCGGGAGGCCCAGTGCGGATCGGATGGACCGAATTGCTGGCCTTCCCAGGTGGACGCCAGTGGAGTGGTCGTGCTGTAAGCTCGATTACAACGGTTGATACTTACGCGTGTCCGGCCAGAATGCGTAGCCAAGTTCAAATGCCGCAGTTGGCGAGGCCCACCGCGCAAGCCCGGACTGCGAAACGGAATGCGAACCCCAGGTCAAACTCTCTTGTTGAAGGCAAAGCTTGCACTGCCGCCTGCGCAGCCGATGAGCTTGTCGCGTCCGCGCCTGCTTGATTTGATGGCCGGATCACTGAAGCAGCCGTTGACGCTTCTCTGCGCTCCAGCGGGATTCGGCAAGACCACATTGCTTTCGACCTGGGTCAATGAAGCCGTGGATCGACCTGCCGTGGCGTGGCTCGGCCTGGACGAGGACGACAGCGACCCGGTGCGCTTCTTCGACTATCTGAGAGCTGCCTTGCAAGGTGCCAGCGTCGAGGTGGGATGCTCGGCGACGGCCCCCCTCTCCGGGGCAGGCTCGCCGAGCCCGAAGGACCGGATGGCATCGTTGCTGGACGATCTCACCGAACTGGACCATCCAGTGGTACTGGTGCTCGACGACTACCAAGCGATCGACAACCCAGAACTCGATGCGGCGCTGACGTTTCTCGTCGAGCACCTGCCAGAGCATTTGCGTCTGATCGTCGCGACTCGCAAGGATCCGCAATGGCCGCTTTCCCGATGGCGTACGCGGCAATGGGTTGCCGAGGTTGGAATCGACCAGCTTCGATTCACGCCAGACGAAGGAACGGCATTCCTCGTCCGGAGCATGGGACTGGCACTCGACGCCGATTCGGCTCGGACGCTTGCAGCCCGCACCGAAGGCTGGGTGGCGGGGCTCCAGATTGCTGCGCTCTCGCTGCAGCGGCACGTGCAATTGGACGGGACCGCGAACCTGGCACAGGTCGCCGCCGCATTCAGTGGTGAGCACAGGCACGTGATCGACTACCTGGCAGCCGAGGTCATGCGCCAACAACCTCAGATGCTGCAGGACTTCCTGCGGAAAACCTGCATCCTCGATCGCTTCTCTGCCGATCTTTGCGATGCGGTCACCGAGCGCACGGACAGCCGGCAAATGCTGGTCCAGGTGGAGCGCGCCAATCTCTTCTTGCGGCGGCTGGATGACCAGGGCCGCTGGTTTCGGTATCACCAACTCCTGGCGGATTTTCTTCGCGAAGGCCTTGCCGAGTCGGAGAAGATCGAATTGCATCGTCGAGCCAGCGCATGGTTCGAATCTCAGGGGATGGGAAAGGACGCGATCAAGCACGCACTCGCGGCTCGCAGCGACGCGGATGCAGTGCGGCTCTTTCGCAGTCTCGTGGAGGAGATGCTTGCCCGTGGCGAACTGCCCACGCTGCTGGCATGGCTCGAGATGCTGCCGGCGTCCCTTGTGCGTCGGCATCAGGATCTTGCGGGATATCAGGCGTGGCTTCTGTTCATGAGCGGCCGCACCGTGGAAGCCGAGGAGTACTACGCTTTGACCGGCGCACCGAATACGGCGGAAAGCTCCCAGGAACACAAGGGCATCCTGTTTGCGCTCCAGGCCTTTCTCGCGATCACGTCGGACAATCCGGCCCGCGCGATCGCGCTGTCGCGCCAGGCGCTGGATCAGTTGGGAAGCAGCACCTCGTTCTTCCGCGTGTGGGCGCTTTTCTACCAGGGGCTGGGCCTGCTTCGCACCGGCCTTCCGAAGCCGGCCACCGAAATGCTGCGACAGGCTTTCGAGCTGGGATGGGCCTTCGGGCATCGCATGACCGCGCTCGACGCGCTAGCCCATCTCGCACCATTGATGAGTGCTCAGGGCCAGTTGCGCGAGGCGCAGTTGCTCTGCCGTGCGTCGCTGGAGCGCTGTTCGCCTTCCGACGAAGCGCAGGCGCCAATCAGCGGCCTCATCCTGATACCGATGGGCATGCTGGCATATGAACGAAACGAACTGCACGAGGCGGTCGAGCTGCTCGAGGCGGGTGTCGCGCTATGCAGGCAGCTTGGCAATCTGTACCACACGCTGGCCGGAGAATGTTCCCTTGCCAAGGTCCACCATGCACGCGGTGCGCGCGAGCAGGCGTGGAACGCTTTGGCGGCCGCCCAGGATCTGGCGGATCGCTCGCGCAATCCACGGCGCCAGCGCATGGTGCGCATCGCCATCGCGGACCTCCAGCTTCGCGAGGGAAATGTCGCTGCGGCGAAAGAAACCTTTGAGGAGATTCGCGCCGCTGTCGATTCTTCAGTCGAGGGACAACTCCTGCTCGCTCGCTTGCTGCTCGCAAGCAACCATGCCCTTGCCGCGCTTCGCATGCTTGGCACGGTCGAGGTGTCATGTCGCAACCAAGGTCAAGCCGGCATGCTCGTCACTGTTCATGTACTACAGGCGCTGGGGCATCGCGCCAATGGCGGCCGAAACGCAACGCTCGAACATCTCGAGAAGGCCGTGTCCTTGGCCGCTTCGGGCGGCTATGTTCGCCCATTCCTCGACGGGGATGCCGCATTGGCCGGACTGCTGCGCCAAGTGAGCAGCGCCGCTCCAGCGTTTGTCAGCGGCCTGCTCGAACAGTTCCGTCAACCGGCGGACGACGACGTTGTCGAAGCGAACACGGCAGGACTCACCGGGACCCAGCTCGAGGTGCTACGCCTGGTCAGTCAAGGGCTTGCCAATCAACAGATCGCGACGCGGCTCGTGATCACGTTGGGTACGGCCAAGTGGCACGTGAGTCAAATCTTCGAGAAGCTCGGCGTGCGCAATCGCGCCCAGGCGATTGCCAAGGCGCGCCAGTCGAAGCTCCTGTAGGTGTTTACCCGGAGCGGCCTTCCCAACCTATCTTTCGGCAGGTGGCGGATAGGCGAGATTTCGCCGCCGGATCACTAAATTCTGCTCTCGCGACGACGGTGGGTCGTTGCAAGAACAGGAGATGCGGATGTCAGAGCCCTTGGCAAGCGAGACGCGCAGCGATGTCGAGTCGCTGCAGTGCGACTTGCTCGTGGTCGGCTCCGGTGCCTCGGGCCTGGCGGCGGCCGTGACGGCCGCGTGGCATGGCCTGAAGGTGGTGGTGGTGGAAAAGGAAGCCGTCTTTGGCGGCGCCACAGCCTGGTCGGGCGGCTGGATGTGGGTTCCTGGCAATCCACTCGCGAAGCGCGCAGGGATCCATGAAGACCCACAGCAGCCGCGAACCTATCTTCAGAATGAACTGGGCACGCGATATGACGCCGCGCGGATCGATGCTTTCCTGGACAACTGCCCGCGCATGGTCGCCTTTTTCGAGGAGCAAACCGCCCTGCAGTTCGTCGATGGGAACGGAATTCCCGACATCCACGGCAAGGTCGCAGGCGCCGGCACACAAGGCCACCAAGTCATTGCCGCGCCCTACGACGGCCGCGAACTCGGTGCGTTGGTGAAGCGCCTGCGCAAGACGCTGCGCGAAACTTCGTTCGTGGGAATGCCGATCATGGCGGGCGCCGACCTCGCGGCTTTCCTGACCATGACACGTTCGCTGAAGTCGCTGCTGCACGTGAGCAGGCGCTTTATCCGGCACCTGATGGACCTGGCGCTGTATGGACGCGCGATGCAATTGGTGAATGGGGTCGCACTCATCGGCCGGCTGGCGAAGTCCGCCGAGCAATTGGGCGTGACACTCATCGAGTCGGCGCCTGCAAGGCGCTTGATCGTGGAGAACCGTGCAGTGTGCGGCGCCATTGTCGCAACTGCACAAGGCACCATCGAAATCCGCGCGGCCAAGGGCGTGGTACTCGCGACAGGTGGATTTCCCCATGACGCGGAGCGCCGCAAGGCACTATTCCCTCGCGCACCGACTGGCGAAGAGCATCTCGCGCTGCCCCCCGCCGCATGCTCTGGTGACGGCATCAGCCTTGGCGAGTCGGCGGGCGGTTGCCTGGTGACGGATCTCGCCTCGCCTGTGGCATGGGCGCCGGTGTCGCGGGTTCGGCATCGCGATGGCAGTGTCGGGCACTTCCCGCACATCATTGAGCGGGCCAAGCCTGGGCTGATTGGCGTGCTGTCGGACGGCAAACGGTTCGTGAATGAAGCCGACGGCTACTACGACTACACCGCGGCCATGGTTGCGAAGGTGCCTGAAGGTCAGGAAGTGGCGTCGTGGCTGATCTGCGATCACCGCTTCCAGAGACGCTATGGCCTCGGCCATGCACGGCCGTTTCCAATTCCCGTAGGACCTTCCATTCGCAGCGGCTATCTCCAGCGAGCCGACACGCTCGAAGACCTTGCCAAGCTCTGCGGCATCGACGCCGCGGGCCTGACCGAAACGGTCGGGCTCTACAACAAGCACGCGCGATGCGGCGAGGACCCGGAGTTCGGCCGTGGCTCCACGCCCTACAACCGCAAGCAGGGGGATCCGCGACACGCGGGGCCGAACCCGTGCGTGGCACCGATCGAGCAAGGACCGTTCTATGCCGTGAAAGTGCTGCCCGGCAGCTTCGGAACCTTTGCCGGCCTCAATACGAACGGCGCGGCCCAGGTGCTCGACCGAAGCGAGACGCCGATTGCCGGCCTGTACGCAGTCGGGACGGATATGGCCAGCGTGATGGGCGGCTACTACCCATCCGGCGGCATCAATCTTGGCCCGGCCATGACCTTCGGATACATCGCGGGCCGCCACGCAGCGGGCTTCGAACTTTCGCAACACAGCATCAGGAACAGCCAGTGACCACGACACATCATCCAATTCAGACCGCCATCGTCACCGGTGGCGCCCGCGGGCTCGGGCTCGGCATCGCCAAGCGATTGGCTTCGGAAGGACGCAGGATCATTCTGTGGGATCTGGATTTCGAGAACTTCTCCCCATCCCAGGCCGGCTTCGAACCTTTGTTGATGCAGCAGGTCAACGTGGCCGATCTGCCGTCCGTGGCGAAGGCCTTCAACGAAGCCGTGTCGGCGGCCGGGCGTGTCGACATCCTGATCAACAATGCGGGCATCAACGGCCCCATAGCTCCTACCTGGGAGTACCCCGTCGACCAGTGGCAGCGCGTGCTCGACATTGACCTGACCGGGGTCTTCAACTGCTGTCGCACGGCAATACCGCACTTGATCGCGAACGGCTACGGCCGCATCGTCAATGTCGCATCGGTCGCGGGCAAAGAGGGCAATCCGAACGGAAGCGCCTATGCCGCAGCCAAGGGTGGCGTGATTGCCTACACGAAATCGATCTCGAAGGAGCTCGCGCAATCCGGCGTGCTGGTCAATTGCGTGGCGCCGACGATGGCCGAGACCGACCTGCTCAAGCAGATGACGCCCGAGTTCATTGCATCGATCAAGGCGAAGATTCCGATGCGCCGACTGATGGAGATCGACGAACTCGCGGCGATGGTCGCGTGGATCGCGAGCGCGGATTGCAGCTTCACGACCGGCTTCACCTTCGACCTGACCGGTGGGCGAGCAACCTATTGACAGCACGGATGCCACGCCGAGCGAGCCCAGCTCGCGCCGTCGCCCCAACACGCCCATCAGCCATGATCAAAGAAACCCAACTCAACCACCTGTCCCTGGCCAACCTCACGGTGGGCCGCACCACCCAGACCGAACTGATTCGCGCGGCAGCCGAGGCGGGCTTCGGCAAGGTCGGCTTGCTGCTCATGACCGCCACCGCACAGCCGCTGCAGCATGAAGTCATCGGCCGGCCCGATGTGATCCGGGAGATCAAGGCCGCTTCCAAGGACACGGGCGTCGGCGTCTTCGACGTGGAGGCCTTCGTTCTGTCCCCGCAAACCGACATCGAGCGTTTCAGGCCTGCGCTGGAGCTCGGGGCCGAACTCGGCGCAACGCACATCTCTTCGATCGGCACGGAGTTCGCCGACAACGCGACCTTCTTGTCGAGAGAACAGCGCATCGACCTGTTCGGACGCCTGTGCGACGAGGCCGCCCGGTTTGGGCTCACTGTCGGCGTCGAATTCATGATGTATCGCGACATTCAGACCTGGCGAGATGTCTTGGCGATGATCGAGGCGGCGGGGCGCGCGAATGCCGGCCTGATCCTCGACGTCCTGCACTTCTTCCGCGCCGGTGCAGCGCCATCCGATCTGCTTCAGATACCGCCGGAACGAATCGCCTACGCGCAGTTGTCCGACTGCGTTGCAGCGCCTTTGCCACCGGAGAAGCTGGCGGCCGAAGCGCGCACCTCGCGGCTGCACCTTGGCGAAGGCGCGATACCCCTGCAACAGATGCTCGATCTGCTCCCGGCCGGCCTTCAGCTGGTCATCGAAACACCCGTAGCGACTGAAGCCGGTTTCTCGACGCTGGAGCGAGCCAAGTCGGCTGCCAGGCACACGACGGAGTTCTTCCAGACCTATGCCTGCGCACCGCGTGTGCAGACCGCAGCGCACCCATAAATCAATCCAAGCACTTAACGCACCGGAGACAAATGATGGTCATTCGTACACAACCGAGTTCAACGCGGTCGATCCTGAAAGGGATCGCGGCCGCACTTGCATGCAGCCTGGCCCTTGCAGCAGGCCATGCGCAAGCGCAGATCAGGGATCACAAGGTCAAGCTTGCATTTGTCACGGCCGTTGACACGGGCGCCCTCAACGGTGTCGACAAGTTCGTCGAACTCGTGAAGCAAAAGAGCAGCGGCAAGATCGATATCAAGGTGTTCCCCAACGGCACACTGGGAGGCGACGTCCAGATGGTCTCGTCCTTGCAGGGCGGCACCATCGACATGACCGTGATGGGTACCAATGCGCTCGTCGGCGTCGTCAAGGAATTCGGACTTCTCGATTTTCCGTTTCTGTTCGACAACGACAAGGAGGCTTCCGCCCTCATCGACGGGCCTGTGGGCAAGCAGATGTTCGACAAGCTCACCACGAAGGGCGTGGTCGGCATGCCGATCTCGGCCTTCGGGTTCCGGCATCTCCACAACAGCAAACGGCCCATCAACAAGGCGGATGACGTCCAAGGGCTGAAGCTGCGCGTGATTCAAAGCCCTGTGTACGTCGACCTGATGGGCGCACTTGGCGCCAATCCGGTGGCCATGTCATTCACGGAGGTCTACAACGCGATGGAGCAGAAAGCCATCGACGGCATGACCAATACCGCGCTGATCGCCTCGAGCATGAAGGCGTACGAAGTGCAGAAGTACATGTCGCTCACAGCGCATATGTACAACTACATCGTTCTGCTCGTCAGTGGCAAGACCTGGGATCGGTTCAACGCCGACGAGAAGGCCCTGATCATCCAGGCCGCGATGGAAACGAAGGAGTTCCAGCGCAAGAAGATTCCGGAGTACACCTCCCAGGCGCTGGCGGTACTTGCCAAGAACGGCATGGCCGTGAACGACGTGCCGCCGGCCGAGCGCGCCAGGCTGCGCGAGAAAGCCAAACCCGTTATCGACAAGTACGCCGGTGTCGTGGGCGAAGCGCTGGTCAGGGAAGCCCATGCCGAACTGGCCAAGATGCGCAAGTGATCGACTGGAGACCCATCGTGAACAGACTCATCGACAGCTTTTGTCGCCTACTTGAAGCAGTGTTGGTCATCTTGCTTGCACTGATGGTGATTCTGGTGTTCGGCAATGTGGTCCTTCGATACGCGCTGAACTCGGGCATAGCCTTGAGCGAAGAAGTCTCGAGATGGCTGTTCGTCTGGATGGTTTTTCTGGGCGCAGTCGTGGCCCTGAAGGAGCATGGACACCTGGGGACCGACATGCTGGTTTCGCGCCTGCCGCTGGGGGGAAAGAAGATGCTCGCGGTTGTGGCCCACGTGACGATGCTCTATGTCACCTGGCTGCTGTTCTCCGGCAGTTGGACCCAGGTCGTCATCAATCGCGAGGTATTGGCGCCCGTCTCGGGTGCCTCGATGGCGATCTTCTACGGATCCGGTCTGGTTTTCTCCGGCTGCAGTGCGCTCCTGCTGCTTGTGCAGCTGTGGCAGATCGTTTCAGGCTCCGCCACTGAAGCCGATCTGAGCATGAGCCAGGAAAGCGAAGACATGGCACAGGTTGAAGCATTGCACTTCGGTCAGAACCAGACCTCCAGCAAGCATTGAGCGCGCGGAGACATACGACATGACGATATTCATTTTCATCGGCTCGCTGCTGGGCGTGATGGCGTTGGGCGTACCGATCGCCTATGCCTTGCTGCTCTCTGGCGTGGCCCTCATGTGGCACCTGGACATCTTCGATGCTCAGATCCTCGCCCAGAACGTCATCAATGGCGCCGACTCGTTCCCGCTGTTGGCCGTCCCGTTCTTCATGCTTGCTGGCGAGATCATGAACGTCGGAGGTCTTTCACGACGCATCGTCAACCTGGCGCTCCAACTCGTCGGTCATCGACGCGGCGGCCTTGGCTACGTGGCCATTGTGGCAGCGTGCATCATGGCAGCGCTGTCGGGCTCGGCCGTGGCAGACACGGCGGCGCTGGCTGCGCTTTTGTTGCCGATGATGGTACGGGCAGGCCATGACAAGGGGCGCGCAGGCGGGCTCATTGCATCCGCCGGCATCATTGCCCCCATCATTCCGCCATCCATCGGCTTTGTGATCTTCGGCGTTGCGGCCAACCTATCGATCTCCAAGCTGTTCTTGGCCGGCATCGTGCCGGGGCTGCTGATGGGATTGAGCATCGCCGTCACGTGGTACCTGGTGGCCAACAAAGAGGACATCGTTCCGCCCCCAAAGGCAACTTGGCCGGAGCGCATTCAAGCGCTGAAGGAGTCCACCTGGGCGCTGGTGCTGCCGATCATCGTCATCGTGGGCTTGAAGTTCGGGGTCTTCACGCCGACGGAGGCGGCGGTAGTTGCCGCCGTGTATGCGCTGCTGGTGTCTACGCTGGTGTACCGTGAACTGTCGCTGAAGCAACTGTATGGTGTGTTCGTGAGTGCCGCCAAGACGACTGCGGTGATCATGTTCTTGACCGCAGCCGCGATGGTCTCGGCCTGGCTCATCACTGTCGCCGATATCCCGGCGCAGATGGTGGATCTGCTGAAGCCCTTCATGAACAATCAGACAATGCTGCTGATCGCCATCATGGTGCTGGTCATGATGGTCGGAACGGCAATGGACATGATCCCGACCGTCCTCATTCTCACGCCCGTGCTGATGCCGGTCATCAAGGCCGCGGGCATCGACCCGATCTACTTCGGTGTTCTCTTTATCATGAACAACGCCATTGGCCTGATCACGCCGCCAGTGGGTACGGTGCTGAACGTGGTGGCTGGAGTCGGCCGGATGAAGCTGGACGAAGTCACCAAAGGTGTGCTCCCTTTCATGCTCGCGGAGTTCATCGTGATGTTCATGCTGGTGTTCTTTCCGTGGCTCGTAACGGCCCCTGCGAGGTGGTTAGGCGGTTGACCCCGGGAACCGCTCTCTAGCTGTAAACCAATTACTCCTATTCGAAAGATGAAGCGGCGCTGTCCGATAGGGAAAAAAGTGCTTGACGATCCCCGAGCAGGGCGTTGGGCCAGTTCGGGGCGGTGAAGCGATTAAAGAGTGACGACGCCTGAGACCGAGTACCAGAGCTTGGATCGAAGCCCGAGTTCCGCAAAGCCGTCTGCCTTTCCCAGCAGCTACGACCGGCTAAACTGAAAATCGAGAGCGAACTTCGGATCAAGACGTCCACCAGACAATCCCCCATGACCGTCCGCATCATTGGTCTTCAACCAAGCGACTTCTTGGCGCTCGCGGAGTACCTGAACGATCACATTTCCGACAACGGGGCCGAAGGGCAGCCTCTGTTTCAACCCATTGCTCGAATCGATTGCCACTTCGCAGGCGATAGAGCTGTTGGTTTCCGCCGCGCCTTGGATGTGGTTCCTCCCAATCCGGGATGGCGTCGGGCCTGGGTCGCCATGGCTGGAAAGGACAGGATCGTCGGCCATGCCGACTTGAGGGCTCATGCCGCTCCGTACATGGGTCATCGTTGCCTGCTGGGAATGGGCGTGCATCGTGATTGGCGTCGCTCGGGTCTCGGACAACGTCTGCTGGACGTCGCGATCGAATGGGCGAAAGCCGATCCGCAGATGGAATGGATCGACCTGCAAGTCATTGCCTCCAACGGAGCGGCCGTGAGCCTTTATGAGCGTGCGGGGTTTACGGAGACCGGACTCGTTCGAGACTGCTTCCGTATGGACGGACGCCAGGTGGACTATCTGTCTATGGCGCTACCAGTTCGTCGAGCATAGGACGCAGATGCCTCTGTGTTCGCATACGCGGAGTACTGCGGCGTAGGGGACCGGCGTGCGGGTGATCGAGGACGATGGCCAGGGCATCGACACATATATGGGCATAGACGGTTTTGCATTCTCAGCTTCGCGCATGTGATTGCCTACCTTGCCCGATTGGCCCTGCCCATCCGATCAATCGCAGAAAGCTCATCCAACGTCGGCCTGAGAGAGCTACACGCTCCGTCGAAGAAGGTAGCTGTCCATGATCCAGCCGTGCTCCTCACGGGCTGCCGCGCGAAGCGCAGAGATCCGTGGTCCCGTGCTGGCCAGAGGGCCGGCAAGAAGCAATTGGTGCGGCATGCCGAGATACGCTGCCCAATAGATATCGATGTCCTCCGGGGCTAGAACCTCAAAAGCGCAGGCACCGTCGAGCATCACCACGACCGTGTCCAGGCCTGCCGGCCAGCCGCCGGCCCTCAACTGACGCCCAGTGGTGATCAGCACCGAGGCCCCCAAGGTGTTGAGCGGGACGGCGTGTGCGGCGGTCAGCAACTGAATGCTGCTCAGGCCGGGAATCACCTCGACCCGCAGTGCCATGCCGGCCGTTTGCAAGCGTTCGGCAATGCGCATGCTGGAGTCGTAGAGCGCGGGGTCTCCCCAGACCAGCAGTGCCACGCGACCGCCATGAGGCAGGCATGCGGCGATCTGCCCCGCCCACACGGCCGCAATGGCCGCGTGCCACTCGTGAACGCCGTCGAGATAGCTGGGCGCGGCGACGTCGCGCACCGGCAGATCGAACTCGACCAGTCGGGCCTGACCGCTCAGATGCGTCGCGCAGATCTTGCGGCGCAAGTCGGCGAGCTCGGCCTTGTCGGCGCCCTTGCGCGGAATCAGGATGAGGTCGGCGCGGTTCAGTGCACCGACGGCCTGGAGCGTGAGATGCTCGGGATTGCCGGTGCCGATGCCAATCAGCATCAGCTCGATCGTGGGAACGGCATCCATCAGTGGGCCCGCGCGGCAATCGGCCAGTTCGTGGTCAGGCGGCGTGGTGCAGACGCCGCGCCAGCAGCACCGACCCGCCCTGCCCTGTCCGCCCGCGCAGCCCCTTGGCTGCCGCCAGCACGGCCAGGTCGACCAGCGGCTCCAGCAGCACGACGGTCATGTACGCGGCGCCGAAGCTGCCCACGGCCTGCAGCGTCTCCGCCCCGAAGCCGCGGCCGTAGATCGTCCAGAAAGCCACCCAGGTGACGATGCCTCCCTGGAACACCACCGACATCTTAAGCACATGCACGTAGCCCAGCTCAACATAGGGAAGCTTGGCCGGCAGCACCCGCTTGGCCACCGCCTGCATAGCGAACAGCGCGGCGAGCAAGGTGGTGACGTTCATGCCGTACTGCGGCAGGTCTTGCGGCTCGAAGAAGAGGCTCTGCAGCGCCAGCCCCGCGGCCAGGCCGATGGCGGTGGGCGCCGCGCCCAGAATCAGGAACAGCGACGAGCCGAGGATCAGGTGAACCTCGGACACACCAACCGGCGCGTGCGGGAACACCTCGAAGAAGACGAAGACCAGCATGGCGGCGAGCACGCTGCGCAGCAGCAGCGAGCCCGCACCCTCCTCGCGAATGTGGGTCAGGGACAGCTTCGCTGCATAGAGCGCGCAGGCGCTCGCCGTGGCATAGGACAGCAGGATCTTGCTGCCGTCGACGATTCCGGGTTCCATGTGCATGGTGGGGCTCCGTAGGGTGAGTGCAGTCCGCTCTAGGGACCTGCGAGGGGGTTGATGGGAGGGAACGAGAAATGCGATGTCAGGTGGTTGGCGAATGGCCCGGTTCGGCGCGCGTCGGCCGGAACCGTCGATCGTAGTCGCCGGCATAGAGGCGGCTTTCGGCGAAGCCTTCTGCGGCCAGTGCAGGGCCGACGAGTATCAGCGCGGTGCGTTCCACGCCCTCGCCCATCGTCGCCTCGATGGTGGCCAAGGTCGCGCGGAAGATCTGCTCGTCCGGCCAGCTTGCACGATAGACCACCGCAACCGGACATTCGGCGCCGTAGAACGGCACCAGCTCTGCAACCACCTCGGCCAGCTTGTGGATGGACAGGTGCAAGGCAAGCGTGGCTCCAGTGGCGGCGAAGCCAGCCAAGGTCTCGCGCGAGGGCATGGGCGACGCGCGGCCGGATGTGCGCGTCAGCACCACCGACTGCGCCAGGCCCGGCAGCGTGAGCTCGGCACCCAGCGCGGCCGCCGCGGCGGCGAACGAGGGCACGCCGGGCGTGACCGTGTAGGGGATGCCGACGGCCCGCAGCCGGCGCAATTGCTCGCCCATCGCCGACCACACGGACAGATCGCCCGAATGCAGCCGCGCCACGTCCTGCCCCGTCGCATGGGCGGCGACGAATTCGGCGACGATGGCATCGAGATCGAGCGGCGCGGTGTTGACGATGCGCGCGCCGGGTGGACAGTGCGCCAGGATTTCCTCGGGCACCAGCGAGCCGGCATAGAGGCAGACAGGGGAGCGGCCGATCAGGTCGCGCCCACGCAGGGTCAACAGGTCTGGCGCACCGGGACCGGCGCCTATGAAGTGGATGGTCATGGTCGAAACTCCGGTTGTTGTGTTCGCGCGGCGATCGCGCAGGTGGCAAGGCGGTCGGTCGACACCACGCGTGGATGAAGCAGCGTTGCACCCGGACCGACGTGCATCTGGGCTGCCGCCAGGGCCGCGGCTTCGGCGGTGCTGCCGCTGCCGCGCAGCGCACGCATACGGGCGTGGTCGGTCAGTGTGACGGTGGCGTTCATCCGCGCCGCCTCCACCGCGCACACCGGCACGCCCAGCGCCTCGGCCAGCGCACGCAGGCACGGTGCGTCGGCCTTGTCTTGTGCAGCGGCGAGCCAGGCAATCGACTGCACCGCCGCCGTAGGTTGCAAGGCCGCTGCCGCGGCCGCGTGCGCCAATGCGTCGCGCAGCGATGCCAGCGTCGCGCCGCTTCTGAAACCGAATCCCGCCACCATCATCGCGTCACACTCCATTGCACGATTGGGTAGGACGCGCGCCAGGCGCGCCGCGTCCCCAACGGCGCGGCCTCCGCCAGCTCGATGCGCGTCAGGCTGCCGCCGGCGCGCGCGTGCCAGTCGCTCAGCAGCGCTTCGGATTCCAGTGTCACGGCATGGGCCACGACGCGGCAGCCTTGCGGAAGCGAGCGCCACAGATGCGCCAGCATCGAGTCACTGAGGCCGCCGCCGATGAAGACCGCATCCGGCGGCGGCAGGCCGGCCAAGGCTTCGGGTGCGCGGCCCGTCACCAAAGCGAGCCGATCGACGCCCAGCCGGTCGGCGTTGGCACGCAGCCGCGTCGCGCGTTCGGGGTCGCCCTCGATGGCGACGGCCTCGCACCTCGGATGCGCCAGCAGCCATTCGATGCCGATCGACCCGGAGCCCGCACCGATGTCCCACAGCCGCTCGCCGGGCCGCGGTGCCAGGGCGCACAGCGCCAGGGCACGCACCTTCTGCTTCGTGAGCTGGCCGTCGTGCGCAAATGCGTCGTCCGGCAAGCCCGTGCTGCACGGCATGCCCATGCCCGTTCCGGCCAACTGCAGGGCCACCGCCACCGGATGCCGCACATCGGCCAGGTCGAAGGCGGACGCAGCGACGTCGCGCCGCCGCTCGTGCGGGCCGCCCAGTGCTTCGAGCACGCTCATCCCGCTGGCGCCGAAATCGTTGTCGACGAGGTAGCGCGCGAGCGCCGTCACTGCGGCGCCATCGCGCAGCAGCAGCAGCAGCCGCTCGCCCGTGTGCAGGTGCGGTCGCAGGCGCGCCAGCGGCGCCGCGTGCAGGCCCAGGCAGGTCAGGTGCTCCAGCGGCCAACCCAGGCGTGCAGCCGCCAGGCCGAATGTCGATGCAGCGGGCAAGGCATGCCATTCGTGCGCGCCGAGATGGCGCGTCACTGAGCTGCCCGCGCCGAACCAGAACGGATCGCCCGAGGCCAGCATCGCCACGCGGCGACCGCGCTGTGCCAGTAGGATCGGGATGCCATCGGCGAACGGCACCGGCCATTCGAGCCGCTCGGCGCGCAGAAGGGGCAACAACGCCAGATGCCGGACGCTGCCGGCCACCAGTTCGGCCGCATCGAGTGCCGCGCGGCTGGCCGAAGGCAGGCCGTCCCACCCGTCTTCGCCGAGCCCGATGATCGTCAACCACGGGGTAATTTCAGAAGTGAATTCAGCCATGCGCAATGTCCTGGTCCTGGGCGGCACGCTCGAAGCGAGCGCGCTGGCGCGGGCGCTCGCCGAAAGGGGCGAACGCGCCGTGCTGTCCTATGCCGGCCGGGTGGCCCAGCCCAAGGCGCAGCCCATCGCCGTGCGCGTGGGCGGCTTCGGCGGCGTGGACGGCCTGGTGCGCCATCTGCGCGAAGAGCAGGTGACGCACGTCGTGGACGCCACCCATCCCTTCGCCGCGCGAATGAGCGCGAACGCGGTCGCGGCGTGCGCGGAATGCGGTCTGCCCTTGCTGGCCCTGACTCGCCCCGGCTGGCAGGCAGGTCCTGGCGACCGCTGGCGGACCGTGCCCGACCTGCCCGCGGCCGTCGCCGCGCTGAGCGGACCACCGCTGCGCGTGATGCTGGCCTTGGGCCGCATGCACCTGTCCGCCTTCGCGGCACAGCCGCAGCACCACTACATCCTGCGGCTGGTCGACCTGCCCGAGCTGCGGCCGCCCTTGCCGCAACACACGGTCGTCGTCTCGCGCGGGCCCTTCGACCTGGAGGGCGACATCGCCCTGCTGCGCGCGCAGCGCGTGGACGTCGTGGTCTGCAAGAACGCCGGCGGCGCCGGTGCAGAGGCCAAGCTGCACGCCGCGCGCGAGCTCGAGCTGCCGATCGTGATGGTGGCGCGGCCACCGCTGCCCGCGCGGCAGGAAGTGACGCGCGTGGCCGAGGTGCTGCTGTGGCTGGAGGCAGCGCATCATGCGCCCACCTCGCGCGGCGCCGAGCGCGGCGTGTAGACCCAGGGTCGGCCTTCGCGGGCAATGACCCGCGTCAGACTGGAGCCGACGATGACGACGGTACGCATGTCGGCCATTTCGGGCTGTGCATCTTGCAGTGCGACCACGCGGATGCTCTCGTCGGGCGTGGACACGGCACGGGCGAAGATCACCGGACGCGCCGGGCTTCCCACCGCGCCGCAGGCCTCGCGAAGAACGGCCAGCGTTCGGGCGAAGCCGCTCGGGCGAGACACGGAGCGCGGGTTGTAGAAGGCCATCGCGAAATCGGCCTGCACCGCCAGCCGCAGACGGCGCTCCACCAGGGCCCAGGGTTTCAGGTTGTCCGACAGGTTGATGGCGCAGAAGTCATGGCCAAGCGGCGCTCCGGCGCGCGCGGCGGCAGCCAGCATCGCGGTGATTCCGGGCAACACGCGCACGTCCAGCAGGCGCCATGCAGCATCGCCCGCCTCCACCGCCTCGAACACCGCGGAGGCCATCGCGAACACACCCGGGTCGCCCGACGACACCACCACCACGCGCCGGCCTTCGGCGGCCAGGCGCAGCGCGTGGGCGGCGCGTTCCAGCTCGACGCGGTTGTCGCTCGCGTGCAGCCTGAGTCCGGCGCGCGGCGCCACCCGGGCCACATAGGGGATGTAGCCGACCACGTCGGTGGCATCGTCCAGGGCCGCGCTCACCTCGGGTGTGACGCAGCCATCGGCGCCCGGGCCGAGCCCGGCGATGACCAGCCAGCCCGCTGCATGCGTCGGCACCGTCACTGCGTTCGTCGCCACGCTCATCAGGCGACCTCCGTGCTGCGCACTGCGGTGCGAGCGCCTTCGGGCGGCCGGGCGGCGCTCATGGCCGCCGTCCTTGCCCATGCACCAGCACGATCGAAAAGTAGGGCGTGACGCGGCCTTCAATCTCCGCAAGCCGCATCACCTTCTGACCCGGCATGGTGGCGAACTCGACCAGCCAGGCGTCTTGCAGCCGACCCGCCGTCGTCAATGCACGGCGCACCTTGTCGATGTGGCGACCGATCTTCATCACGACCAGCGCCTCGCTGTCGGCCATGTGGCGCGCGAGCCGCGCTTCGGGCAGCGTGCCCATCAGCACGGTCAACACGTCGTCGCCCCAGGTGATGGGCTGGCCGGTGGCCGTCCATGCACCCGACATGCCGGTGATCGCCGGCACCACCTGCACCGGGTGGGTCTCGATCAGCCGGGTGTAGAGGTGCATGAACGAGCCATAGAAGAACGGATCGCCCTCGCAAAGCACGACCACGTCGTGGCCGGCGTCCGACAGCGCCCGCAGCTGCGACGCGCACTCGGCATAGAAACCGGACAGCAGTTGGTTGTAGGCCGGATCGTCCACCGGGATCTCGGTGGTGACGGGGTATTCCATCGCGTGTTCCGTCACCGCGTCGGGCAGCAGATCGTCCACGATGCGGCGCGCCTGCCCGGGCCGGCCGGCCTTGCGAAAATAGGCGACATGGGTCGCGCGCTGCAACAGGCGGTGCGCGCGCACGGTCATCAGGTCCGGATCCCCGGGGCCCAGGCCAAGTCCGTACAGGGTGCCGCGCGGGTTCATTCCAGACGACTCCCCAGCGCGTTGATTGCCGCCACCGTGATGGCACTGCCGCCCAGGCGTCCGGCCACGATGCAACAGGGCGCGGGCTGTTCGGCCCACAGCGCGTCTTTCGATTCCGCCGCGCCGACGAAGCCGACCGGACAACCGATGATCGCCGCCGGCCGCGGGCAGGCCGGGTCTTGCAGCATGTTCAGCAAATGGAACAGGGCCGTCGGTGCATTGCCGATGGCCACCACGGCGCCGTGCAGCCGAGGTCGCCACAGTTCCAGCGCGGCGGCAGACCGGGTGGTCGACATGGCCGCGGCCAGACCGGGCACCTGGGGGTCGTGCAAGGTGCACACCACCTCGTTGCCGCCCGGCATGCGCGAGCGGGTCACGCCCTCGCTGACCATGCGTGCATCGCACAGGATGGGCGCACCGGCCGCCAGCGCCGCCCGCGCCGCGCGGGTGAAGCCGGGCTGGAAGCGCAGCTGCGCTTCCAGCCCGATCAGGCCGGCCGCGTGGATCATGCGCACCGCGACGGGCTCGTCGTCGGCATCGAAGCGCGAGAGATCGGCCTCGGCCCGGATCATGGCGAAAGAGCGACGGTAGATTTCCGCGCCATCGGTTTCAAAGACGTGCATCAGGGCATTCCGATGAGTGAGCACAAGGCTTCAGGAGACAGTCGAGTTTGCACGGGCGCGTCCCAGGCGCATCCGCTGCGCACGAGATCGAAGGCGCCGTTGCGGCCCACCAAGGTGGCATCGGCCGGTCGCGCACGTGCGCAACCCTTGGCGCAGCCGGATACGTGCAGGCTGCGGGGTCCACGGACGCCCACAGCCGCCAGCCCCGAAGCAAGTGCGCGCGCGACCGCATGGGTCGCCACCGTTGCCGAGGCACATGAAGGCGCGCCGGGGCAGGCATCGACGCGCAGCAAGGGATCGCCGGCCACGGTGATGAAAGCCTTCGCGTCGCACCATCGGCCCCCTTCCAGGACCAGGGCGCGATGCGGCGTCAGGCGCAGCGCCACGGCGCCGCTGTCGCGCAACAGCGTGGCGAGGGCCGCAGCCTCGATCTGTCCGAAGGGCACGCCGTAGACCGGTCCAAGCGAAGACATGCCGGGTGCGGGCAGCGAGGCCGAAGCGGCCGCGGGCTCGAGCGGCTGCGGGCCGTCGGCCCAACTGAAGATCTGTTGATGGCGACGCATGCGCCGCGATGCCGGTTCGACCTCCATGGCCGTCGCCGCAAACCAGCCGGCCATCGCCAATGCCGCATCCACCGCCCCGGCGCGGGACACGGGATGTCCGGCCGCAGCGCCGTCGGCGCGCACCAAGAGCCCCCCCGAGAGGGCCCGTTCGATGCGCACGTCGGCCGGGGCCGCAGCCAGGACCGGTGCCGGTCCCGCATCCACCGCGAACCCGAACTTGGGCGGCAGCGCGGGCAGTTCGTTCAGGCGCGACAACAATTCCGTGGCGATGCCTTCGGTGTCATCGCCCGCTTGCCAGCAGGGCGCCACGAGAACCAGCGGCCAGGCTTCTCGCGCGGCGTCCGCATCGGCCAGGCCCAGGGCGCAGAGTGCATCGATCACCGCGCCGTGGGCCTCGGGCGTCACGCCACGCAACTGCAGGTTGGCGCGATGGGTCAGGTCGATGAGCCCCGAGCCCAGGCGCGAGGCCAGCTCGCACAACCCCAGGGCCTGCGCGCTCGTCAAGCGCGCCAGCTGCGGCCGCACCCGCACCAGCAGGCCATCGCCCGAAGCCATGGCGCGATGCGCGCCGGGGCACCAGCCCTTGGCGGCAGGGCGCAGTGCGGCGGGCGCTGGATGAGCTGCGTGTGACATGGTTCTACTTTGTTCGTGGGGTCACGCGGGTCGGCTGGCGAGGCGATGTTCCGCGCCCCAGCGCTGCGCCCAAGCGGCGCAGCGGCCAATGGCGCGCGCGGCGTCGTCGAAATCGATGATGACGACATGCCGCGGGGCCTCGGGTGCCGCCGGCTGCTCCAGCGTCCGGCCATCCGTGAGCAGCCAGAGCCAGGATTCGGCCGGGCCGTCGCGACGCTCGGCGCGGCGCAGCACCTTGTCCGCCTGCGCCAGGGCATGCGCCAGCGGCGTGCCCCCGCCACCACCCAGCGCTCGAACCTTTTCCCTGCAAGACGCGCGCGCCCGACCGGGCGGCAGCCGCAGCTCGACGCCCTGACCGCCAAAGCTCAGCATCGCCACGCTGTCGCCGGCGCGCGCGGCCTGCTCGATCAGCCAGGTGGCGTGCCCCTTGGCCAGCGCCAGTCGCCCGCGCTGACGCATCGAGCCCGAGGTGTCGAGCACGATCAGGTGCAGGCGCGCCGGTTGCACCGAGCGCTGGCTGTAGCGCAGATGCCCGGCTTGCAAAGGCTGCGGGCCCTTGGCCAGCAGGGTGGGCAACCATGCGATCGCAGCCCGCGAAGGCCCGGCATCCGCATGTGCAGGCGGCGCCAGCAATGGCTGCCGGGCTGGATTCAGCCACCGCAGACCTCCGCGCCCGGCGCGCATGAGGCGGCTGCGGTGGCTCACGCTTTTTTTGCGGGCCACCCTCCTTCGGGCTGCACCCGGGCAGTGGCTTCGGGAACCGGCGGCAGCGCCCCCCAGTCGCCCATGGGGGAACTGTTGGCGGACGGTGCGGAGCTGCCGGCGGATGTCGGCGCCGCCGGCCGCATGTCGGCTTTCGGCGCTGGCGCCGGGCTGCTCCTGCCCTCTTTGCCCTCCTCCCGTCGATGGGCCAACGCCAGTTCCGCCACCGCATCGACATCGTCCGTCGTGACTTCGGTGCGGCGCTCGAATGCAGCAAGCGCACGCGCCGCTCTCAGCATCACCAGGTCGGCCCGCATGCCGTCCACGCCAGCTGCGAGCGCGCATTCCGCAGCGCGCTGCAGCACGGCATCCGACCACGCCAGGCGCGCCAGCGCGGCGCGGGCTGCAGCGACCGCCGCAGCCAGGCGGGCCTGTTCATCGGCATGTGCTTCGGCCACTCCGAGCGGGTCTTCGTCGAAGCACAAACGCGCACGTACGATCGCCACCCGCTGCGCGGCTTCGCTCGGGTTGGCCAGCGCCACCGACAGGCCGAAACGGTCCAGCAACTGGGGGCGCAGTTCGCCTTCCTCGGGATTCATGGTCCCGACCAGCACGAAGCGTGCGGCGTGCTGTTGCGAAATGCCGTCGCGCTCGACGGTGTTCACGCCGCTGGCGGCAACATCGAGCAACGCGTCGACCAGTGCGTCGGGCAGCAGGTTGACCTCATCGACGTACAGCACGCCATGGTGGGCGCGCGTCATGAGGCCCGGTGCCAGGCGCAGCCGCCCATCGCGCAGCACGTCTTCGACGTCCAGCGTTCCCACCAGCTGCTCGACGGTGGCGGACAGCGGCAAGGTGACGAAGGGCGCAGCCGATGAAGCGGGCGTAGGCGGCAGCAACGCGGCCAAGGCGCGCGCCGCGGTCGACTTCGCGGTGCCGCGCGGTCCGCTGATGAGCACGCCGCCGATACCGGGGTCGATGGCCGCGAGCAACAGCGCGCGCTGCAGCAGGGGTTGACCGATCAGCGCACTGAAGGGAAAGGTCGTGCGGCTGGCGGACTCGAGCTTCGGGCCGGCGATCGCTTCGGTGGAATGGAGTGTCATCAGAGCGGCCCTTCGCCGTGGTCCTCGAGCCGGCGCTCCAGCGCCAGGAGGTGGTGTTCGATGCGTTCGCGGTGGTCGCCGGCCTCTTGCCACAGGCCGCGCCGCATGGCGTCCAGCAGGCGTTCGCCAATGCTGCGCAAGGCCAGCGGGTTATGCCGCTGCAAGAACTCGCGCGTCTTGTCGTCGTGCAGGTAGGCATCGGCCACCAGCGCGTACTGGTGATCGCCGACCACGCCCGTGGTGGCGCTGTACGCGAACAGGTTGTCCACGGTGGTGGCGATCTCCGCCGCGCCCTTGTAGCCGTGCCGCCGCACGCCGTCCAGCCACTTCGGGTTGACGGCGCGCGATCGCACCACGCGTGCGACCTCTTCGCGCAAGCTGCGGATGCGCGGCGACCCCGGCACGCTGAAATCGCCGTGGTAGAGCGCAGCCGGTGCGCCCGCAAGATGCGCCACGGCGGCCGCCATCCCGCCCTGGAACTGCGCGTGATCGGCGGCGTCGAGCACGTCGTGCTCGCGGTTGTCCTGGTTGTGCAGCACCGCATCGAGCTGCCCCAGGCGATGCTCGAACGAGGTGCGCGCGGCAGCGCCGTGTTCGCCCTGCCCATAGGCAAAGGCACCGGCCTGCAGATAGGCCTGGGCGATGTCGGCACTGTGTTGCCATCGACCGCCGTCCAGCACCTCCTGCACGCCCACGCCGTAGCCGCCTGGGCGCGGGCCGAACACGCGCCACGTGGCCTGGCGCTGCGCCTGGTCGACGGGTTGGCCGGCCGCCAGGGCCTCCGCGGCCTCGCGCCGCACGCGGGCACGGATCGGGTTCACCTCGTCGGATTCATCGTCTTCGCTGATCGCGGCCACGGCGCGCACGGCCGTGTCGAAAAGGTCGATCACGTTGGGAAAGGCATCGCGGAAGAACCCCGACACGCGCAGAGTCACGTCCACACGCGGCCGATGGCGCACAGCCATCGGCAGCACTTCGATGTCGATCACGCGCGCGCTGCCGTCGGCCCACTTCGGCCGCACGCCCAGCAGCGCGAAAGCTTGCGCCACGTCTTCGCCGCCGGTGCGCATGGTGCTGGTGCCCCAGACGGACAAGCCCACCTCGCCAGGCATCGCGCCGTGGTCTTGCAGGTGCCGCTCGATCAATCGTTCCGCCGCAGCCGCACCCATGGCGTAGGCCGTGGGCGTGGGCACGGCACGGGTGTCGACGCTGTAGAAATTGCGTCCGGTGGGCAGCACATCGGGCCGCCCGCGCGACGGCGCGCCGCTCGGGCCAGGGGGCACGAAGCGACCGGCCAGGCCTCGCAGCAATTGCGTCATTTCCTGAGGGCCGCAGGCATCGAGGCGGGGGGCCAGCACCGCCTTCAGGCGCTGCAGCACCGGTGCCGCATGCGGCCAGGCATGGGCATCGAAGGCATCATGCGAAGCGCCCGCCCGGGTGTCGCCGGACACCGTCTGCATCGCCACCAGGCGCGCGGCCAGCAGTTCCAGCCGCTCGCGCGTGTGGCCGGCGTGGCGCCATGCCTCGGCGCTGAGGTCTTGCAACACCTTCGGCCGCGGACCGTGCCACGGCGCGGCCCAGTCCGGCCCGAGCGCGCTGAAGCCGTCCGCGCCCTCCACGCCAAGGTCTTGCGCCAGTGCGACCAGCAGGCTCTTCTGACTGGCGGCCGTGCCGCCCGGAAAACGCGCCAGCGCCAGCAGCGTGTCGATGCGCTGGCGGCCTTGCGGCGAACGCCCCAGCACATGCAGGCCGTCACGAATCTGGGATTCCTTGATCTCGCAGAGATAGGTGTCCAGCCCCTGCAACAGGCGCTCCCGGGCGCTCTCGTCGGTCGGCCGCGCCAAACCCAGTTCCTCGTGCAAGCCTTCGCGCACGGTGCGTCCGATGATGTCCTCGCGCAGCAGCCGCGCGCGGCGCGGGTCGAGCGACAGGGCTTCGTAGTACTCGTCCATCTGCCGCTCCAGCTGCTGCAGCGGGCCGTAGGTCTCGGCGCGCGTCATCGCCGGCATCAGGTGGTCGATGATCACGGCCTGGGTCCGGCGCTTGGCCTGGCTCCCTTCGCCCGGGTCGTTGACGATGAAGGGATAGAGATGCGGCAGCGGACCCAGGATGGCATCGGGCCAGCACGCCTCGCTCAGTGCCACGCTCTTGCCCGGCAGCCACTCGAGATTGCCGTGCGTGCCCACGTGCACCATCGCATCGACCGCGAAGGCGCGGCGCAGCCAGAAGTAGAAGGCCAGGTAGTGGTGGGGCGGCACCAGGTCCGCGTCGTGGTAGGTGGCCGCCAGGTCCACGGCACGCCCGCGCGCCGGCTGAATGCCGACGAAGACGTGGCCGAAGCGCAGGCCGGCAATCGTGAAGCGCCCGCTGCGCAGCGACGGCTCTTGCTCGGGCGCGCCCCACCGGGCGTTGACCGCCGCCCTGCTGTCGGCGGGCAATCGATTGAAATCTTCCAGGTAGTCGGCCAGGGACAAGCTCTGCGCGGCGGGCCGGCCGCCATTGGCGTCGCTGTTGTTGGTGATGCCGCGCAACAGCGCCGCGATCAGGGCGTCGCCGCTGGCAGGCAGATCCCCGGTCAGGTACCCCGCAGCCTGCAGTTCCTGCAACACCACCACGGTCGACGCCGGCGTGTCCAGCCCAACGCCATTGGCGATGCGCGCATCGTCGATCGGGTAGTTGGCCAGGATCAGCGCGATCCGCTTGTCGGCGTTGGGCTTGTCGCGCAGCACGCACCAGCGGCGTGCCAGTTCGGCCACGAAGGCCATTCGGCCGGGCTCGGCCTGGTAGCGAAGCACGTCGAGTTCGGTGTGCTCGCAGCGCCGGGCCATGCCCTTGAAGCTGATGGCGCGCGTGAGGATGCGCCCATCCACCTCGGGCAATACCACCTGCATGGCCAGATCGCGCGGCGCAAGGCCGTGCGGGTCGGCCAGCCACTGCTCCTGCGTGCCGCCGGCCGTGATGAGCTGCAGCACGGGGGCGTCCCCGGCCAGCGTGGCCAGCGTCGCCAGTGACGGGTCGCCCTCGCCTGCGCTGCCATCGTCGCGGCCGTCGATCGACGCCACCGCGAAGCTGGTCGCGTTCAGCACGATCGCCACGCGGTGTTCCTTGACCAGCGCCTGCACCGCGGCGTGGCTGTCGGGGTTCTTGAGCGAATCCACGGCGAGTGCCACCGCGTTCAGGTCGGCGGCCGACAGCGCTTCGAGCATGGCATCGAACACCGCCGTGTTGCCCGCCTGCAGATGGGCGCGATAGAACAGCAGCAGCGCCACCGGCGCGCCGGCCTTCCAGGTGGCGCGGCCGGCAGCCTCGCGCGGCCGATGGCGCACGGCCGAAGGCAGGGGCACCGGCTGCGCCGGCCGGCTGCCCAGCCCGAACGCCGCATGGCCGATCAGCGAGAAGAAGGCCTTCGCATTGGCGAGCCCTCCTTCGCGCAGGCACCGCCAAAGATGGCGGCAATCGTCGTGCGGCGCGCTGCTGCGCATGAGCAGCTGCATGTCTTCGGAGGCATCGCCCGAGAATATCGCCAGCCATTGACCGCGTTCGCGGGCCGAGGACATGGCACGCTCCACCAGGTAGGCCCAGTCGCTCGGGGTGCCCAGATGGTCGATCACCACCACGCGGGCATGGCGCAGCACGTCGTCGACATACATGTCCACGGAAGCCGGCTGTCGAAGCCACATCAGGTTGGCCAGGCGCACGCTGGGATAGTCGGCGCCCATCTGCCCGGCCGCGTCGGCGAGCAGCGACAGGGTGGTGTCGGCGGCGCTGAGCACGACCACCGAAGCGGGCGTCTGCGCCACGCGCACGACGCCTTGGCCGCCGTCTTCGACGTGGCCGCCGGGGCGGGTGGACAGCAGATGCATGAAGGGCTTTCGGCGACGCGTCAGGCCACCGCGGCCACGCCAAGCGCCGCGTCCAGCTCGGCTTGCAAGGCTGCCGCATCGAGGCCTGCCCCGATCAGCACCAGGCGCGTCTGCCGAACCTCGTCGGCGCGCCAAGGCCGGTCGAAGTAGCTGTCGAAGCGCGTGCCGACGCCTTGCACCACCAGCCGCATCGCTGCGCCGGGCAGTGCGACGAAGCCTTTGGCCCGATAGATCTCGTGGCGCTCGACCAGGCTCTGCAAGGCGGCCAGCAAGCGGCCGCGGTCAGGGGCCTGCAGGGTCACCGAGACGGAGTCGAACGCGTCGTGGTCGTGGTCTTCCTCCTCGTCGTGGTGCGTCTTGCGCTGGTCGATCGCATCCTCCACCGCCCGCTCCATGCCCAGCAGCACACCCAGGTCGATGCGCCCGTGCTGCGCATGCACCAGCTTCACGCCTGTCGCGGTCTCGGCGCGGATCACGGCCTCCACACCGGCCAGCGTGGCCGCGTCGAGCCCATCCGTCTTGTGCACGACCACCAGGTCGGCGGTCGCGAGCTGGTCTTCGAACAACTCCGACAAGGGCGAATCGTGGTCGAGGTTCTCGTCGGCGCGGCGCTGGGCGTCCACCGCCAGCGGGTCGTCCGCGAAGCGGCCGGCGGCGACGGCCGGTGCATCCACCACCGTGATCACCGCGTCCACCGTGAACGCGTTGCGCAGCGCCGGCCACTGGAAGGCCTGCACCAGGGGCTTGGGCAGCGCCAGGCCCGAGGTCTCGATGACCAGGTGATCGATCTGATCGCGCCGCGCGGCCAGTTGCTCCATCACCGGCGCAAACTCTTCCTGCACGGTACAGCACAGGCAGCCGTTGGCCAGCTCGAACAACTGGCCGTCCGGCGCCCCGCTCTCGTCGCAGCCGATGCCGCAGCCGCGCAGCAACTCGCCGTCGATGCCCAGTTCGCCGAACTCGTTGACGATGACCGCGATGCGCCGGCCCTGGGCGTTCTGCAGCAGGTGGCGCAGCAGCGTGGTTTTCCCGCTGCCGAGGAAGCCGGTGACGATGGTGGCGGGAATCTTGCGGCTTTGCATGGGCGTGGGCATGGGCGTAGAGGTTTGCATGGGCTGTGTTGGTTCTGTGGGATCGCGTGCGGCGTTGCCAACGCGCGATCAGGGCTTGAACAACGCGGCAATGGCCGCCGGATTGCTCGGAAAGTACAGATGCATGAAGGACGCGAAAAGGCGTTTCTGCCGGAAGACCGCTTCGGCTTGGCCGTGGTGGCGCTGGGCCCGCGTGTGCAGTGCCGCCGGCGCGCGCGTGTCGATGCGGGCGTGATGAAAAGTGTGGCCGCGGACCTCGCCTTCGGGCAGCTCCAGACTGTGCATGCCGAGGTTGACGAGCCGGTCGGACATCGCGCCCTGCCCTGGCAGCAAACCCAGCATGGGCGCCTTGTGGCCAGTAGCGTCGCTCAGCGACTCCAGCAGCACCAGCATGCCGCCGCACTCCGCGACCATCGGGCGACCCGCGGCATGGTGCGCAGCGATGGATTCGCGCGTTGCTGCATTGCCCGCCAGCGCTTGCAAGTGCAGTTCCGGATAGCCGCCCGGAAGGTACAGCGCGTGCGCTTCCTGCGGCACCGGTTCGTTGGCCAGCGGCGAAAAGAAGCGCAGTTGCGCGCCCAGGGTACGCAGGAGGTCGAGATTGGCGGCGTAGACGAATGAGAAGGCGGCATCTTGCGCGATGGCGATGGTGACGCCGGCGAGCGAGACGGGCAGACCTGAATCCGTAGCCGAGCGCGGCGGCGCGTTGAATTCCACGGCAGGCGGCATCGGCAGCGCCCCGTGCTCGGCCAGCGCGAGCGCGGCGGCTGCGATGCGCTCGGCGATGTCGTCGACCTCGCCGGCCTGCACGAGGCCGAGGTGACGCGACGGCAACGCGTAGTGCCCGCCGCGCGGCAGCGCGCCGTACCAAGCCATGCCGGCCGGCAGGCTCTCGCGCACCATCTGCGCATGGCCCGCGCTGCCCACGCGATTGGCCAGCACGCCCGCCAGCTGCAGGCCGGGGCGATAGGTGGCCAGCCCGTGGGCGACTGCGCCAAAGGTCTGCGCCATCGACGATGCATCGATCACGGCCAGTACCGGCAGTCCGAAATGCAGCGCCAGGTCGGCACTCGAGGGCGTTCCATCGTGCAGCCCCATCACGCCTTCGACCAGGATCAGGTCGGCCTGCGCAGCCGCACGGTGCAAGAGCTCGGCGCAGTGCGCCTCCCCGCCCATCCACAAGTCGAGCTGCTGCACTGGCGCGCCGCTGGCGCGCTCGAGGACCATGGGGTCGAGAAAATCCGGCCCGGTCTTGAACACGCGCACGCGCCGGCCCTGGCTGCGATGCCAATGCGCCAAAGCGGCAGTGACGGTGGTCTTGCCTTGGCCCGAGGCCGGGGCCGTGACCAGCAGCGCGGGACAGCGCAAGGCTGCGGGTGCAATCATCCCTCGACCCTCATCGGCGGCCACGCGCAGCGCATGAACGCCATCGCACAGCGGCGTGAGCCAGGCCCATGTCGCCTGAAGGGAATGCGTGTCATAGAGAAAATACCGCGCCAGCCATGCTCACCCGCTTCCCCGCAGGTACGCACCACAAGGCGCGCCGTTCGCGCAGCGCGCCGCCTCGTTGGCCGGTATCCGGGCTGGCGAAGACGACCCGTGTTCCCTTCCCAGGCAGCGCAGATGGCGCGGATTGCCTAGTGGGCTATAGACACGAGCGGCGAGCACGAGGGCTCACGTTCGCTTACCGTTGCGGGGGCAGCTCAGGTTAGGGCGCGCGATGGCTTGCCGCACCACCCCTCCTGATTCCCGTTGAACTGCTTCGACCGGAAAGACGAAGCGAGCACCAACGGGCTGATCATAGCGGAACACCTCCACGATGCGGCCGCCGGGTTGTCTTGCGCGCCGCCGCCTGGGGCATCAGTGCGCGCCAACCGATGACGCACGATGTGATGCACAACGCGATGCCCAGAGCAGACAGGATCAGCACCAACGCCTCGCGCAACCAAGGTCGTTCGCGCAGCGATTCGAAATCGAGGCTGTGCAATCCTTGGTACATGAACCGCTGCCATCGCCCCGACCGGTCGACCCGCAACAGCACCCGGCCCGAGGCGGGATCGGCATAGAGATCCGTGCCGTCGGACCAATGCGCATGCCAGACCGGCAAGGGCCGGCTCTCCAAGGCTTCGGCCGAGCCTGGATTCTTTGCGTAGTAGGCGTCGTCGTAGCGATCCATCCGCACCACGCTTGACGCAGGCCCGTCTGCGCCGCGCAGATGCCGCAGGACGCCCGACATCAGCGCATCCGGCAGTGCCGGATCCAATGTCGATGCGGCGCGCGCGTCGCCAGCGCGCACCCACCACCGCCGGTCCGTGCCCTGGATGCGGTACCAGACCTGCCCGTCGATTCGAAGCCGCTCGAGTTCCAGCGCCTGCGCACCGGCCTCCCGCGCCGCGACTGCAGCCAGGGCAAGCTGCGGCGTCACAACGGCACCTCGGTCGGCGCCGAGCCAGCGGTCGCGCTCGGCGGCCGAAAGTCCCCGTGAAGAGAACACGCCGTAAGGATTCATCGACATCAGGCCCGAGAAGATCCAGGTGAGCGTGAACACCGCGGCGATCAGGCCCGCGATGTGATGCCAACGCATCCAGAACTTGCGATAGGGAATCCAGCGCGTTCGGTTCAGGAACAGCTGCCAGATGCCCAGCGCCAGTCCGGTCGCGGCCAGCACCACGCCAGGGATCGCCAGCCAGACGACCACCTGGTTCCACGCTTGCGGAAACTGCCGCAGCACGGTCGGATAGATCCAGTGCGGCACGGCGCCGATCCAGTTCCAGAACCGCTCGCTGCGGCGGGTGTCGCGCACCACTTCGGCGGCGGTACTCGAGACGTACAGTTCGAGACCGTCGTCTCCTTCCAGGCTGACCTTGAAGAGCGGACGGTAGGGATCGAAGCCTTGCGGAACCGTCCATTGATCACGCTCCAGCGCTTCGGCCGAAAGCGCGCGCCGGCCGCTGAAGGACTCGGCCACCTTCATGGCCTGCACGGCACCGAGCGGGGCCCTCGCGGTGCCGGTGCGGGCATCGAGGGCTTGCCACTGCGCGGCCTTCGTCTGCCCGGCGTCGACCAGCAGTCGCCAGACCGGCCCCTCCGGGTCGGCCATGCCCAGGCGGGCCTCGGTGAAGCTCACGCCGGCCCGCCTGGCAGCCTCTTCGGCGGTCAGGCAGCAACCGGCGCCGAGCGCTAGAGGCTGCAACCCCGCGCGCCGCTCGGCCTGCGAGAGGTTCGGGAATGGCACGTAGTACAGCACGATCCCGGTGACGAACCACATCAGGAACAGCAAGGCCAATGAGATGCCGAGCCACTTGTGAATGAAGACCAGTGCGCGCTTCATGCCCGTGCCGCCGGCCCATGGCGCCGTGGGCTGAATGCAGGGATGGCTCCCCCGCGTGCGCTCATCAGAAGGCCGCCCGGTAGCTGACTTCGAAGCTGCGCGGCGCGCCGATCAGGACCTGGTTGTTCGAATTCGCGCCGCTCCAGTAGGCGTAGCGCTGGTCGGTCAGGTTGCGAACGCGAAAGGTGATTTCGCCCTTCTGCAGGTTCCAGGTCGCATAGGCGGTCGCGGTCGTGAACCCGTTCATGCGCACCGTGTTGGCGTTGTTGGCGTAGGCGTACCCGGTTCGATTGACGCTGCCACCGATGCGCAGCGGCCATCCCGGCACCTTGTAGTCGACCCAGAGGTTGGCAACCGCGCCCGGCACGTTCGGCGGGGTGTTGCCCGCGCGCGAGACGTTGCCGGCCTCGATGAGGCGGTCGAATTTCGCATCGACCCATGCGAGATTGCCGCTCAGTGTCAGCTCACGTGTCGCCTTCCAGACCGCGGCGAGTTCCAGGCCCTGCGCCGACTGCTTGCCGCTGTTGACCGTGAGCGTCGGGTTGCTGAAATCGCGCGACAGCACGTTGTCGTGTTCGATCCTGTAGGCCGCCAGCGTGTAGTCCAGGCGGCCCTCCATCGCCGACTGCTTGAGGCCGAGCTCCAGCTGCTTGCCCGTCGAGAGGCTGAAGGCGGCGTTGGCCGCCGAGAGCAGCAGGAGGTTGCCCGTACCGACCGGCGCGCTCGCGTTCGAGTACTGGGCGTAGACCGAAGTGTCAGGGTCGATCGCAAAAACCACCCCCAGACGCGCCGATATGGGCTTGTATCGCTGCGCGAACGATGTCCGGGCCCCGGTGTTGAGGTCCATGTTCTGACGCTCCAGCTTCACGTGGTCCTGCCGCAAGCCGCCCACGAAGGTCCATCGGTCGCTGACGGACAGGGCGTCTTCCATGAAGATAGACCTGGTGGGAATCCGTGCGTCGAAGATCGTGCGATTGCCCGCACCCGCGAACAGGGCGGGGTTCGCGGCAAAGTTGCCGTAGCGTCCCGCGATGGTGGCGAACTCGCTCACCGAGAGCGCATTGTTGGCTGCGGTCGATCCGTTGGAGAAGTCGCGGTTGGAAGAAAAGTCGGTCTTCGTGTATTCGAGCCCCGCAACGAACCGGTTCTTCATTCCCCCGATCGGCGACGTGTTCGTGAGATCGAGCCGATCCGTCAGGATCTGGTGGTCGTGCGTGATGCCGACCAGGTCGCGCACGATGCGGCCCGGGGCGGCGAAGGCAAAGGACTCCGAATTGCGCCACGCCCTGTCCGCCGTGTAGTAGGAAAGCTGGTTGCGCAGCTTCCATTCCGGCGCGATCTGCCAGCTGAGCTTGGCGCGCGTCCAGAGGCTGTTCGCACTCATCTCGGCATCGTCGAAGTTGTAGTTGCGAAACGCGATGCCGCGATCGACCACTCGCCCGCTGGCGTCGCTGACGATGTCCGCCGGCTGGAGCGCATAGGCACGCGGCACGAGCGGCGTGCCCTGGTAGGACAGCGCACTGTCCCTGGCGTAGTCCATCGACAGATCGAGCGTGAGCTCACGCGTCAATGCCGTGCTGAAGCCCATGGTGAGGTTGTCGTAGCGCTGCTTGTTGCGGTCGATGTACCCGTTGGTCTCCTGGTGGCTGTAGTCCAGTCGGAAAGCGCTCGCCTCGCCCAAGTTGACACCCAGGCCGACGCCGGCCCTGGCCGTGCCGAAGCTCCCATAGGAAAGCATGGCCTCGGCCCCAGGGTTGCCGCGGTCGGGTCGCTTGGTGACGAAGTTGACGGCCGCGCCGATGGCGCCTTCACCGTAGAGCACCGACGAGGGGCCCTTCAAGACTTCGATGCGCTCATAGTTCCAGGTGTCCTGGGGCCGGCTCACCATCGTTGGCACTGCAATGCGATCGCCGTCGAACAGATAGGTGATGAAACCACCGGTGAAGCCGCGCGTGGAGATCACCGATGGCGATCCGGGCGCTCCGCCGGCCGTTATGCCCACGCCGCCGCGCAAGGCCTCCTCGAAAGTCCGTGCGCCACGCCGTTCCATGGTCTCCTGGCTGATCACCTCGACCGAAGCCGGCGTTTCCATGACACTCAGGCCCAGCCTGCCGGCAACTCCGGTCGATGTGGCCTGAAGCGCCGGCGCCTGATCCTGCCGGGGGGCCGTCACCTCGACCGGTTGCAAACTCACTTGCGCCAGCGCAGGCGTGCTGGCGAGCAGGGCCACAAAGCCCGGGATCGTGATGTGTAGGGTCGTGAAAGGACCTGAAACCCGGGGCCGTATCCCGAGCTCGGCAGGCTTGCGCATATGCTGTTCCTCTAGCCCGCATTCCCGCTGGGCTGTTCCAAGAGACACACGCTGCAATTGCAAGAGCCGATGCCAACCCGGCACGCAGGTGCCGAGCAGCACGGACAAACGCACTCCCGCAGCGTCCGAAGGCGATTGCGAAGGCCGGTATCCGGGCTCGCGGGTTGCTGTCATGCGATTGCGCACAACAACAGAAGCCTCGCCTTCCCACGCTCGATTCAAGCGCAGTGGCTGCGAACGCCCGGAGGTGCTCGCTCGAAACTTCTCTATCCGCTGACCGTTGCGGGGGCAGCGCAGGCATTGCGCGTCATCGCCGCGCGCACCTGCTTCCCGTTTAACCTCCCAAACCATTTCCGGCATGGGGGGCACCTTCGAACCGTGGCGGAGATCGCTCCAGCAAGGAGTGTTCTACCGACCGGGGCGGATTATAGGAAGCGCCGACGGCCCTGATGGAAAAACAGCAGCGACTCGGGCCGCATGGGCCGATCCCAACGACAAGCCGCTTGAATCGTATGTTTGCAGCCCGGCTTCGCGCGTGCCGCCAGCGCCTGGACAGTGAACCGGCGCCTGCGCTTATGCAGCGAAGCGCTTGGATTGAGAAATCATTTTTCCGGCGAGCGCGGCGTCGAAGAGACCGCATCGAACCACTTGGCGTCGCCACCGAAAAGGTCGGTCAGCTTCCGCGCCCCGGCGAAAAGCGCCTCAAGCATCGGCGCCTGATCGACGTTCTCGAAGCGATAGCGCGGTCCGGAAATTGTCAGCGCGCCTACCAACTGCCGGTTCACGCTCAGCACCGGCACCGACAAGGCCGCGATCTCCGCGTCATACTCGCCGAACGAGGCACAAGACATCTCGGCGCGGACGCGGTCATATTTCTTTCCGGTCTTTTTCTCACCGAAAGCCAGAAGCACCTGCGGGGCGGCGCCCTTGTCGATGGGCAAGCGGTCGCCTTCGCGGATGGCATCGCGGATCATGCGGGCCGAGTCGACCCGATGGAGACACACCGCGTGCTCTCCGTCCTGGATATAGAACGATGCGCACTCGTAGGTGGCTTCGACCACTTCGCGCAGTACCTCGGGGACGTGTTCAGAGGTGCGGCATTGCCGCTGGTAGATCGCGCCGAGCCGCAATGGCGCGGCACCCAATTGAAAAGAGCCGTCGGCCAGGCGCTTGAGATAGCCCATGCGTTGCAGAGATTCGGCCAAGCGCAGGATCGTGCTCTTGTAGAGCCCTGTGCGCCGCGCAAGATCGGCGAGCGTCAACGCATAGTCCAGTTCGTTGAAAGCGTCGAGCAGGCTCAACGCGCGTTCCACCGCGCTCACCCCGGAATCATCAGCCATCGAATGCCACCCAGAAGAAGATCAATCGAGTTTAGCGCGACCCTCCTGGACACCATACGCACGTTGACCACTCTCAATGCGCGTCAACGTCCAGACCCAGGAAGCGTTCGAGCACCGAGGTGTCGGCATCGAGATCTTCGGTGCGGCCTTCATAGACGACAACGCCTTCCTCGAGAATGTAGTGCCGCCGGGCAAGCGCGCGGCAGACCGCAAAGCTCTGCTCAACCAGTACGATCGGAATGCCCGATGCACCGACGCCGCGAATCAGCTCCGTGAGCTCGTCGACGATCACGGGCGCCAGGCCTTCCGTCGGTTCGTCGAGCAGCAGCAGCCTGGGCCCCTGCACCAGCGCGCGCGCGATGGCGAGCATCTGCTGCTCGCCGCCCGATAGCGCACCGCCGAGGTTGCGGCGACGCTCGCGCAGACGCGGAAACTCGTCGTAGACGCGCTCCAAAGTCCATGCCGCGTGCTTTCTCTGGGCGATCTGCAGGTTCTCCTGCACTGACAGCAGGGTGAAGATGCCGCGGTGTACGGGCACCAGCGAAATGCCGCGGCGTGCGATGTCGTCGACTGCCATGCCCACGAGGTCGGCGCCTTCGAAGCGCACCGAGCCGGCCTGCGCGCGCAACAGCCCGACGATCGTGCGCATCGTCGTCGTCTTGCCCATGCCGTTGCGCCCGAGCACGCTCACGATCTCGCCTGCGTTCACCTGCATCGACACGCCATGCAGCACATGGCTCTTGCCGTAGGACGCGTTCACGTTCTCCAGCACCAAAATAGCTTCGCTCATGACTGGCTCCCCAAATAGACCCGCCGCACCTGGGCGTTCTCGCGGATTGCCGCCGGTGGGCCTTCGGCGATCACGTTCCCCTGGAACATGACCGTGATGCGATCGCTGATTCCCATGACGACGCGCATGTTGTGCTCGACCAGCAGCACCGCGTAGCGGGCCTTGAGCCGCTGCAGCAGTTCGGCGATGCGCGGCACGTCCGCAAGGCCGAGCCCGGCCAGCGGCTCGTCCAGCAGCAGCAGGCGCGGGCGAGCGGCAAGGCACATGCCAATTTCCACCACGCGCTGCACGCCATGCGCGAGTGAGGCGACCGGTGTCGCAGCATGGCGAGTCAGTTCCAGCTCGCGCAAGACCTCCATGGCAACGTCGAGCCGTTGCGTCTCGCGCGTCCAGTTGCTCCAGAACCTGTAGGACCGTGACGGAGCGACGCCCATCGCCGCCATCTGCAGGTTGTGCAGCACGCTGCTTTCACCGAACAAGCTCGTCACCTGGAAGCTGCGCGCCATGCCGAGCCGGGCTCGCCGATGCGCTCCGGAACGCGTGATGTCCTGCCCCTCGAACATGAGGCGGCCACGGCTGGCCGGCAGGCGGCCGCTCACGATGTTGAAGAAAGAGGTCTTGCCCGCACCGTTCGGGCCGATCAGCGAGTGCAGTCCGGTCGTGCCAAGCTCTAGATCGATCTTTCCGACCGCGGTGAAGCGGCCATAGTCGAGCCCAAGCCCACGGGCACTGAGGAAGGGGTTGCCTGCTGTGGTCATGCGCGATCTCCTGCCGGCGCGCTGCGGCGGTCCCGCCAATGCGCCCAGGCACTGCCGAGCCCGCGGGGCGCGAACAGCACCACGGCAATCAGCACCAAGCCGACGATCATCTGCCAGCGCGGCCACAACTGCGACAGCTGCTCGGCCATCAAGGTCATGGCCAGCGCGCCGAAGGCTGCGCCAAGAAGCGACCGGCGCCCGCCGAGGATCGCCATGATGAGAATGGTCTCGGACGTCATGAGGTCGATGTTGGACAGCGGCGCCGAGCGCAGCTGAAGCGCATAGAGCGCTCCGGCCAGCGCGGTGATGCCCCCGGAAAGGCAGAAAGCCAGCAGCTTGAGCTTTTGGACGTCGTAGCCGGCGGTCTGCGCGCGCACCTCGTTTTCGCGCACCGCGTCGAGCGCGCGGCCGAAGGGCGAACGCACCACGAGGCGCAAGAACGCGATTGCAAGCACGAAAACCACGGCGATCAATGCGTACTGGCCGGCGCCTTCGCCGACGATGCCCTCGAGGCCCGTGGCAGGGCGCGGAATGTCCAGCAATCCGTTCTCGCCGCCGGTGAGCTGGGGGAACGACAGCGCGGCAAAGTAGGCGAGCTGCGCCATTGCGAGCGTGATCATCACGAAATAGATGCCACGCTGGCGAATGCTCAGCATGCCGATCGCCAGGGCAACGATCATGCCGGCCACGATGCACACGAGCAGCGCCGCCATGCCCGCGCCCGGTGCCGCCTTCAGCACCATGCCGACCGCATAGGAGCCCACGCCGAAGAAGCTGCCCTGCGCGAAGCTCAAGAGGCCAGCGTAGCCCAGCAACAGGTTGCAGGCGGCCGCCGCAATCGCGAACACCAGCACCACGCCGGCCGTGGCCGTCGAGCCCATCACCAGCGGCATGGCCAGCGCAAAGCCGGCCAGCGCCAGGCAGAACAGCCCGGAAGAATGTTTGATCTTTTCAAGCACGGCCGAACAACCCCTTGGGCATGACGAGGAGGATGCCCGCCATGACGATGAAGATGGCGAGACGCGCCCCCTCGGGCCAGATCGCGCTCATCATGCTTTGCGTGACGCCGATGATCAGCCCGCCCACCAGCGGCCCGCTGAAACTGCCGATGCCGCCGAGGACGACGACGACGAACGCGATCACGATCGCCTCAGCGCCCATCGAGGGATCGGCGCCGCGCAGCGGTGCGGCGAGGCCTCCCGCCAGGCCGGCCAGGCCGGTTCCCAGCGCAAAGGTCACGGCATAGACCCTGCTGACCCTGATCCCGAGCAGGTTGAGCATCTCGGACGATTCGTTGCCTGCACGCACCCGCGCGCCGAACAGCGTGCGTTCGAAGAGAAACCAGAGCCCCAGCCCCACCACTGCGCAGACCGCGAAGATGAAGATGCGGTAGACCGGCACCGGATAGGCGCCAAGCATGAATACGCCGGCAAGCATGTCGGGCATGGGCACCTGCTGCGACTCGGGCCCGAAGATCATGACCACGCCTTCGGTCAGGATGAATGTCAGGCCTACCGTGATGAGGATTTGCGACTCGTGCGGCATCCGATAGGTGCGCCGCAGCAGCCAGCGCTCCGCCACCACACCGATGACGGCCACGGCCGCGAACGACGCGGCAAGGCCGAGCAGGAAGCTGCCGGTCTGCGCAGTCACGAACATCGCGGTGTAGGCCCCGATGAGGAACAGTGCACCATGCGCGAAGTTCACGAAGCCGAGCAGCCCGAAGATGATGCTCAGGCCCACGGACAGCAGGAAGTAAACCATGCCGACCCCGAGCCCATTGAGCGCCTGGAACAAGTAGATGTTCATGGCCCGCTCACACCAGCTTGCAATCTGATTCGGCCTGGGGCACCAGCGCGCGCGACGAGGACAGGATGTCGGCGTAGTCGTCCGCGTCTTTCATCGCCGCTTTCTTCTTGCCGCGCACCAGCAGGTAGTTCTTGGACACCTGGTGATCGAAGGGGCGGATCTGCTCGTCGCCAGTGAGGCCCTGGTAGCTATGGCCTTCCAGCGCCTTCACGATCGCGGCGGGCTCGTCGCTGCCGGCGCGCTTGGCGGCGTCGAACATCAGCGTGGCGACCTGGTAGTCGGCGGCCGAGTAGAAGCGCGGGTTCTCCTTGAACTCGCCCTTGTAGACCCGCACGAAATCCTTGTTCGCGGGGGTGTCCAGCGTATGCCAGTACTGCAATCCGAAGTACATGCCGTCGGTCACATCGGCGCCGAGCGCCTGGAAGGTGTCGAGTCCCGAGAACCACGCGACCACCACCGCCATGCGCTGCTTGAGGCCGAAGGTCGCGGCCTGGCGCAGCAGGTCGAGCGTGTTGGCGCCGAAGTTCAGTACCAGCAGCACGTCGGCGCCGGAGCCCATGGCGTTGCCGAGATAGCCCGAGAACTCTTTCTCGGCCAACGAGTGGTAGCTGTTGCCCACGTGTTCAAGCTTCGTTTCCTGCATCACCGCCTTGGCATTGCGCAGCAGCGCCTCGCCGAACACGTACTGACCCGTGATGGTGTAGACCTTCTTCCACTTGGGGTTCTGCTGGATCAGGGGCCGCATCACCGTGTTGACCGCGCCGTAGGTCGGCAGGCCCCAGCGGAACGTGGAGCGATTGCAGTCCTTGCCGGTGACTTCGTCGGCACCGACATAGGTGATGTAGACGCCCTTGTTCTTGTCGATCTCCTTCATGATGGCCAGGGCCTCGTTCGACAACGCGGCGCCGCCGAAGTGGCGCGCCTTGTCCTGGTCGATGGCCTGCTGCACCTTGCGCACGGCGATGGCGGGGTTTCCTTCGCTGTCGATCTTGCGGTAGTCGATGGGCCGGCCCAGCCCGTTGCCGAAGGCCGTGACAGCTGCGCGCACGCCAAGATCGCTGTACTTGCCGCTGGTGGCGAAGTTGCCCGAGAAGGCATTGACGCTGTAGTAGCTGAAAGGCCTGGCCTGTCCAATGGCGAAGCGCGGCAGCATCAAAGAGCCGGTCGCGGCGCTGCCTGCGACGGTGAGAAAGGAACGACGGTCCATGGTTTGTCTCCGGTGGGATTTTTGTAGGGGATGTGCGTGCCGCTCTTGCGGCTCAGGCCGGCTGCGCCGCCGCGGCCGCGGCGTGCTGGCCCGCGCGGCGGCCGAAGACCAGGCCTCGCAGCACCGAGGTCGAGCCTGTGTAGACCTGGTGATAGATGCCCATGGTTTCCCCTGCGGCATACAGGCCAGCCATCACCCGGCCGTCCTGGTCGAGCACCTGCGCGTCACTGTTGACCTTGAGTCCCCCGAAGGTGAAGCAGTTGGTGGAAATGATCGGGTAGGCCTGGAATGGGCCCTTGTCGATCGGCCGTGCCCAGTGGCTCTTGCGCACCGCAAGGCCGGTGGTGGCGCGGTGGTCGACGTACAGCGGATCGAAGTCGCCCTGGTCTTTCGGACAGGCCGCGTTGAACTCATTGACGGTGCGCGCGAGGCTGTCCGCGGGCACGCCGACCTGGGCGGCCAGTGCTTCCAGCGTGTTCGCGGTGATGGAGGGCTGGTCGGAGCGGATGCTGGTTCGCCAGCGCGGAATGTCCTCGACCTTTGCGTCGAAAATCACGTAGCTGATGCCGTCGGGTTGATCGGCAATGCAGCGTGAGATGTTGTCGTAGTGCGCGTCGACCGTGCCAGGGGCCTCGTCGGTGAAACGGTGCCCGTGCTTGTCGACCAGAATGCCGTAGGGATAGATGAAGACCACCGCTTCGGCCATTTTTGAGCGCGGATCCACCGGCTCCGCGTGGTACGAACCGTACTCGCCGGCGGGCGCCGCGCCGGCATCCAGCGCCATGCGAATGCCTTCGCCCTTGTTGTAGTAGCCGCCGATGGCCACAGGGCGGATGTGCTTGCTGCGAAGTCCTACGTAGCGGGTCATCATCTCGGGGTTGCCCTGGAAGCCGCCGCTGGCGAGCAGCACCCTCTTGGCGCGCAGCACCTCGCGCACGCCATCGGGACGGATCGCGACGACGCCATTCACTGCGCCCTCCTCCCCGCGCACCAGGTCGATCGCGGTGGTCCGATAGCGAATCTCGCCACCCAGCACGAGTGCCTTCGCGCGCAGGGTTTCTATCAGCGCCAATCCTCCGCCCATTGCCGCGATGCGCGTGGTGTTCTGCGTCAACAGATAGATTGGCTGGGGGCCGAACTTCATTCCAAGCTCCTTCAGCCACGCCAGCGTCGATGGCACCGACTGTGCGAAGGCCGAGATCACTTCCGGATCGGGCAGCGAATGCGCCTTTGCGAATGCCGGCTGAAGCGCCGCGTCGTCCGTCAACGCGTTGAGCACGTTGGGATCGATGTTCCAGCCAGCGTTGTGGGCGAAATGCTCTTCGAAGTCGTCGGAGATTTCCGAATCGTTCTTCATGCGCATGTAGGCCTCGGTCCAGCGCGAGTTGCCGCCGAAGTGCTCTTCCTCTGAGCGCTCGAGGTTGATGACCTTGAGGCCCGCTTCCAGAGCAGTGACCGCGGCCGAGAGGCCCGCGACGCCACAGCCGACGATCAGCAGGTCGGTTTCCATCGTTGAATTCATGTTGTCTCCTGGGGTGGCGCGCAGGCGCCGGGTTGGGGTCAGCCGAGCACGAACGCGTTGGTGCGCGACGGTTGCGTGGTGATCCAGACGCTCTTGCTCTGCAGGTATTCCTTGATCGCGTCGACGCCGCCCTCACGCCCAATGCCGCTGCGCTTGTAGCCTCCGAACGGCGTGGTGAAACTGGTGGCGCGGTAGTTGTTGACCCACACCGTGCCCGCCTTCAACCGGTCCGACATGTGGAACGCACGATGCAGGCTCTGCGTCCATACGCCCGCCGCGAGGCCGAACTGGGTGTCGTTGGCGATGCGCAGCGCGTCTGCCTCGTCGTCGAAAGGAATCACCGACAGCACGGGTCCGAAGACTTCTTCCTGCGCAATGCGCATGTCGTTGGTGACGCCCGTAAAGATGGTGGGCGCCACGAACTGGCCCTGTCCGTAGCCTTCGCCGGTGAGTGCATGGCCGCCGAGCACGCACTTGGCGCCGCCGTCCTTGGCGATCTCGATGTAGCCCAGGATCTTCTGGAACTGTGCCTTTGTAGCGATGGGCCCGACCTGGGTTTCCATCTTTGCCGGATCGCCCACGATGGCTTTGCTGGCGACGTCGATGAGCATCGCAACGAAGCGGTCGTGAATGCCGCGCTGCACCAGGAGCCGCGAGCCGGCCATGCAGGTCTGCCCGGCCGCACCGAAGATGCCGGCCACCGCCCCCATCACGGCCTGGTCCAGGTCCGCGTCGTCGAACACAATGTTGGCGGACTTGCCCCCGAGTTCGAGCGTGACTTTCTTGAAATCCTTCGCGGCAATCTCGTTGATCTTCTGGCCGGCAGCGTCGCCGCCGGTGAAGGCCACCTTCGCCACCAGGGGGTGGCTCACGAGCGGCTCGCCGACTTCAGCGCCGAAGCCGGTGATGACATTGAAGACGCCTGGCGGGAAACCTGCCAATTTGACCAAAGCGGCCAGTTCCAACAACGAGCTCGACGTGTATTCCGAAGGCTTGATCACCATGGTGTTGCCCGCTGCAAGCGCCGGGGCGATCTTCCATACCGTCAGGGCGAGTGGAGAGTTCCACGGCGTGATCGCCGCGACCACGCCCAGCGGTTCGTGCTTGACGTAGTTGAAGACGCCGGTCTTGTTGATTGGCACCACCGCGCCTTGGACCTTGTCTGCCAGGCCCGCGTAGTAGTGGAACCACTGCGCAACGTTCTGGACTTGCCCGCTGACCTCTGCGATGAGCTTGCCGTTGTCGCGCTGCTCGGTTTCTGCAAGAACGTTGATGTTCTGGCTCACCAGGTCGGCAAGCTTGCGCAGCAAGGCGCCGCGCTGCGTTGCCGTCAGGTCGCGCCAAGCGGGTGCTTCAAGCGCGTCATGCGCAGCGCGTACCGCAAGTTCGACATCCGCCACCCCTCCCCTCGGGACCTCGGCCCAAGCTTTTCCTGAGTAGGGCTCGGTCGATTCGAACCAGGCACCGGAGGCCGGGTTGATCCATTCGTTGTTGATGAACAGCTGGTATCGCTTCATGCCATGTCTCTCGTGTGTCGATGGC
>Ga0102593_1000826_pt1 | contig 40027 bp, 39 predicted proteins | sample AraplaCol_mMS_r2_2_FD_76862 | JGI IMG/M metagenome (GOLD analysis project Ga0102593, IMG submission 76862) | Arabidopsis root microbial communities from North Carolina, USA - plate scrape MF_Col_mMS_r2 (SPADES assembly) (version 2) | ecosystem: Host-associated > Plants > Roots > Endosphere...
GTTGGAGCGTTGCTACGGGCGGTTTTGCCGTCATCGTCGTCGCAGCGCTTCGCGAGGGATCGCGACTGTCGGGCTTCGCCGGGCAGGTGCCCGCTGGCAGGACGCTTCTGTCCTATGCCGACCCGGCGACCATTGCGGGAGCGGGCACCGCACTCCTCGCGATATTCTTCGCTCTGCGCGTTGCCAGAATGGGTAATGCGGCCTTCGCGCGAAGCGAGCCAAGGCGCATCCAGGGAAGACGTGCCCTGCACGGAGAAGCGGATTGGATGACGATGCAAGAGGCTGAGAAGCTCTTTCCGGAAACAGGAGGCATCGTCATCGGCGAGCGATATCGTGTCGATCGCGACGATCCGGCCGCCACGTCGTTTCGGGCCGGTGAGCCGCTTTCCTGGGGGAGGGGAGGTTCCGCACCGCTGCTCTGCTTCGACGGCTCGTTCGGCTCATCGCATGGGATCGTTTTCGCCGGTTCAGGTGGTTTCAAGACGACCTCTGTCACGATCCCGACGGCGCTCAAATGGGGCGGCTCGCTCGTCGTGCTCGATCCGTCCAACGAGGTGGCGCCGATGGTGATGGAGCACCGGCGCAAGGCAGGCCGGCGCGTGATCGTCCTCGATCCGAAGAACGCCGGTTCCGGCTTCAACGCGCTCGACTGGATCGGTCGCCACGGCGGCACCAAAGAAGAGGACATCGCAGCGGTCGCGTCATGGATCATGAGCGACAGCGGTCGCGCGACCGGCGTTCGCGACGACTTCTTTCGCGCATCGGGTCTTCAGCTTCTGACCGCCATGATCGCCGACGTTTGTCTGTCCGGGCATACGGATAAGAAGCACCAGACCCTGCGGCAGGTTCGCGCCAATCTTTCCGAGCCGGAGCCAAAACTCCGCGCGCGCCTGCAGGAGATCTACGACAATTCAGCGTCCGACTTCGTGAAGGAGAATGTCGCCGCCTTCGTCAATATGACGCCCGAGACCTTCTCCGGCGTCTACGCCAATGCGATCAAGGAAACGCATTGGCTGAGCTATGCGAACTACGGCGCCCTGGTGTCGGGCGCCAGCTTCTCCACCGAGACGCTGGCCGATGGAGACACCGACGTGTTCATCAACATCGACCTCAAGACCTTGGAAACTCATGCCGGCCTGGCGCGCGTCATCATCGGCTCCTTCCTCAACGCGATCTACAATCGCGACGGAGCGATCAAGGGCCGGGCACTGTTTCTCCTCGATGAGGTCGCAAGACTCGGCTACATGCGGGTGCTGGAGACGGCGCGCGATGCCGGCCGGAAGTACGGTATCACGCTCACCATGATCTACCAGTCGATCGGCCAGCTGCGGGAAACCTATGGTGGGCGCGACGCGTCTAGCAAGTGGTTCGAGAGCGCCAGCTGGATCTCGTTTGCGGCGATCAACGATCCGGAAACGGCCGACTATATCTCACGCCGCTGCGGTACGACGACGGTCGAAATCGACCAGGTCAGCCGCAGTTTCCAATCACGCGGATCGTCACGAACCCGATCAAAGCAGCTTGCCTCAAGACAGCTGATCCAGCCGCACGAAGTCCTGCGCATGCGCGCGGACGAGCAGATCGTCTTCACCGCCGGCAATGCGCCATTGAGATGCGGCCGCGCGATCTGGTTCCGCCGATCAGACATGAAGTCCTGCGTTGGCGAGAACAGGTTTCAGCAGCGCGCAGCGGGTGTCGACGACCCCGTTTCGCCCGAACCGATCTGAACGCAGGAGGATCCGGCAATGCGATATTGGGAAGCCTGTGAGGCGCAGGTTACGGCCGAGGAGGCGATCGAGGAATGCCGCATCCACGAGGTGGCGGCGGCCGTCCGAGAAGATGACAAGGCATTGGTCGATGAATCCACTGGTGAGGTCATTGCTCACGCCGATGGGGAGGGCGAATATTATGGTGCGGATATCCTCGGCTATCTCGGGTATTGATCAATGCCGGCGCGACCGCGAGAGGATCGTGACCCGAATGGGCGAAGACCGCTTGCGGGCTTCGTTCGCCGTGGCGAATAGAGCCGTACGACGAAGGCGGATCGCCCAAGACCTGACGCTTCGAAAGCTTCACCAGCTTGAATCGATCATGCGAAACCGATTCATAATTGTCGTTGGACCGCAGACTCCGTACGCGCGATTCTCGGTCATGATCGCACAGCCCTACCAGCTCTATGTCGAACGAATGGACCGCGCCAAGAACATGGCTCGCTTCTATTCGATGTCGATCGACGCCAACCTGTTTGGTGAACTTTGCCTGACCCGGCGATGGGGCCGGATCGGCGCCAAGGGCCAGACATTGATCCATCACTTCGAGCGGGAGCAGGATGCGGTTGCACTCTTCCTGGACCTGACCCGACAGAAGCGCGCCCGAGGCTATCGAACGAGGTCAGCAGCAACCCGCGAATCTGATAGTTCCGCTCCTTCTACTGTCATCGAGCTTGGGGCAATCAGGTGAAATCAATTCTAACAGGCGTCATTTCCGCCACCGTTCTGCTAGGGGCCATCTCGGCCGTCCCGCAAGTTGAAGCGGCGCAATCCGGTCAACCCGCAATGTTCCCCAAATGTGCATCCGGCGCCCGTTACAACTGTGTCGTCGATGGTGATACGCTGTGGATCAGCGGCCAGAAGGTGAGAGTTGCCGATATCGACGCCCCGGAGATCAGCACCCCGAAATGCGCGTCGGAACTGGCACTCGGCAACGAGGCAACAGATCGGTTGGTCGAGCTCGTCAACGAAGGGCCATTCCAACTCCAGGCGTGGCCAGGCCGCGATACGGATCGATACGGCCGTAAGCTCCGTGTTCTTGTCCGGGACGGCCAAAGCCTCGGCGATCGGCTTGTCTCGGAAGGCCTGGCACGGACCTGGTCAGGTCGGCGCGAGCCATGGTGCTGAGGACCCGGCTCGCCAGAGCGGGCCGGGGCGCCTTATGGGCGCCGGTTCCAATCGGTCTCGAAGTTGACCTCGATGTCGACGAAGAAGGGGATCTTGATCGCGACCTTCAGGCCGAACTTACCCTTGCGGAAGAAGTGACCGATGACCTTGCCGAGAGCGCGCAGGCGACGGCCGGTAGCGGTGAGGAACTTGGCGAGCTGTTGCATGATGTTTCTCCTATGATTGCGTTTCATCGCGGGGATGAGATGCGGATCGGGAAGGAGTGCTGCATCGGAACGACCGCAGCGAAGCGGAGGACCAGGACGACTGAATTTTGCTGCGCGAGGAAGCCGAAGGCGGGGAAAATTCTGGCGGCATCAGGTTGCGGCATGACGCTCGAAACGCACCATCCCTGATGTCGATGAAATGGGATCACAGGAGAACCGCAACCGTCGACAATGGCGCAATGCTGTCGGTTGCCCCTCAGTAAGGCGGCTCCCGATCGACGGTCTCGTTCTGCAGGGCGACGACCCCTGCAAGCTCCGCATGAGCGACATCCAGCTCGGCCTGGATCTGGCGACGCTCGCCGGCGTCGCAAGCGTTACGGAGCTCGGCCCGAAGTTCCTCGATCTGGATTTCGATATCGTAAGTCATCGTCTGATCTCCTTGAGTGTGAAAAACGACGACAGCGGCCGGGAGGGGATGATGGGGTCATGGATCGCGCAAGCGACCGGCGGAGCCGGGGAGTGGGGGAGCCGATTTTCGGAAGGCGCCGCAGGCGGCTGGAGAAAATTGGGGGAACCGCTCATCCTTGAGGCCGGCATGCGCGAGCGGCACACTCCCGGTTTCTGAGCAGCTATCCCTCCCTCTCGTGTGGCAGCAAAAAAAGCCGGACCAGGTTCGAAGCCTGATCCGGCTTTAGATTTCCGCGGAGGGGATGACCCCGCCCTTTCGGGCGGGGCCGGAGTTCTCAGTCCCGGTTCGGCCGGGACCAGATCAGCTGGTAGCCATCTTCGCCTTCGACCTCGGAGAGCGTCGCGTAGATGGGAGCCGGGAAGCTCGGATCGTCGAGCTTGACCGAGAGGTAGTCACGGTCGGTCTGCTCCGAGCGCTTCTGCCAGGCGGCGCCGAGTTCAACGGCTCCCGCGAAGATGCGGAACTGCGGGCCCTTGTCGGAGGGGTTTTCGATGCGGGCGATGCGGGCCTTGACGTTGAGGGCGAGGGTGCGGATCGAGCCGGTGAAGCCGTATTCGGTAGAGGTGAAGGTGCCGATGGTAGCCATTGTCGTATTCCTTTTCGCTGTTTCGGGCCGCTCCATTGCGGCCTCGATGGCAGTCGCAAAGGCCGGGGATGATCGGACCGCACCCGTAGGGCCGGAACAACGTGGAGGGCGGCGTGGAGACACTTTCTTGTCTCGCGAGGAATGACGGCGCAGCCGGCAGGGGATGAAAGTTTCGGAGCGCCGTTGCGGGAACACGAGCGAGGCGTAGCCGCTCTCCGGCCAGACATGCCTCATCGAGCCCGCGAATGGAGCCCTGTCGTCAAGGGAAAGGGATATGGCAATGGCGGCCCGCACCGGGAAATCCAGGCGAACGGCCGCAGCTGGTCAGCAAACTGTCAGAGCTAGGATAAAGATATGCACATTCCTCGCATGACCTCCGACCAAGGTCCGCTTGCGGGACGAACTTGCCGCGATAGAGTTGCCCCGCGAATCATCGCCTGGAGGATGACCTTCGGATGGCCGACGATCCTATTCCCGAAACGGACCAGGCAGATGAACCGGCCGCCATCGTAGCTGGCGACCGTTCGGAGCGCATCCTCTGAACTACGCCGTCTCAAGCTGCGTCCCTGATTTCCAATGCCCTTGTCTGTAGGCCATGAAGGAATGCGACCGCGCGCTGTGCGTGTGCCGCCGCCTGAAATATTGCCCGCTTGTCGTCAGCCAGAACGGATAGCCAGGACTGGAGGTAGGAGGCGTGGTCCGGTCGTGGTTCGAGCTCGGGAACGAGCCCGAGATCCGCGCATAAAAAGCAGCTGCCAAGCTCGGCGATCAATTCTTCCCGGGCCCTTTCGCTGCGGTCCTTGCTGTAACGCGACAGATCACGCCCGACCCGATCCTTTGAAGATGTCCAATGCGTCTTATGCCGATATCGGCATAAGACGCATTATGCCGTGGGCCGGATTATGCCGCATGACCGAGTTTAGCCGTTGTCGAGCCTCGTTTCGGCCATGCAGTAGTTCGGCATAATCAGAGCGCTTCGAGGAAGGCCAGCAGTTCGTCGTTCGGACGATACCGTCCTGGATGGGTTTCTGGGGTGGCGACCTGAGAGAGGGCCTTTTCCTTCAGGCGCATGTCAGCGTGGATATAGATCTGCGTGGTTTCCACGGATTCGTGCCCAAGCCATAGCGCGATCACGGATTGGTCGACGCCATGGTGCAGCAATTCCATTGCCGTGCTGTGGCGTAGCGTGTGCGGCGTGACGCGTTTGCCTATGAGGCTCGGGCAAACTCGGGATGCCGCCAGGCAATGCTTGCGCACCAGGTGTTCCAAAGCATCGCGGCTGAGCTGCTCGCCTCGGATTGACGGGAACAATGGCCCGTCGTTGTCTTGGCGTTTGCCCATCCAGCCCTGGATCAGCTTGACCGTATCGCGACGAAGAGGCGTGCTGCGTTCTTTCCTCCCCTTTCCGATGCAGCGGATGTGAGCGCCAGTCCCAAGAACCACGTCCCTGCAGCGCAGATTGATCAGTTCGGACGCCCGCAATCCGGTCTGAAGTGCCAGCACCAGCAGGGCATGATCACGCCGTCCCACCCATGTCGTTCGATCGGGTGCTGCGAGCAACGCCGCGATCTCGTGAGCTGCAAGGAACGTCACGCTCCGCTTCACATATCGCTTGTTCGGCATCGAGAGAATGCGCTGGCAATGAAGAAGCCGGCTCGGCTCGGTCATTGCAACATAGCGGAAGAAGGATCGGATCGCGGCAAGGCGCGTGTTGCGGGTGCGCGCCGTATTGCCGCGCGAGGTCTCAACATGGGTCAGGAAGTCGGCGACAAGGTCAGCATCGAGATCTTCGATCTCCAACTTCGTGGGCGGCTTTCCGCACCTTGAACTCGCATATTGGATCAGCAACCGGAATGTGTCCCGGTAGCCAGCGATCGTGTGCCGGCTCGCCTCCATCTGCGTAGAAAGCCTGTCGGTAAAGAAGCGCTGGATCAGCGCGGGGAAGTTGGCAGCCTTCATTGGGTTTCTGCCTCCGCCGTTGCGCCAGTAATTCGCGCTGAAGCCAGCTCCAGCAGTTCCGGGACAGCCTCCAGATACCAGTAGGTGTGGGCGGGGTCCGCATGGCCGAGCCATGTCGTGAGCTTGATCATCTCGCGGCCCACATCTTTGCCCAATCGATACCAGTTTAGCATGGTGCGCACCGCAAAGGTGTGGCGAAGATCGTGGATGCGCGGTCCACGACCGTGCCGGAGATAAAGCTGCCGCTCTCGCAGCCCGATCTGCTGGCAGACATGCGCGAAGTTATAACGCGCACCACAGTCGCCTAGTCGATGCCCTTCGCAGGTCACGAAGAATGCTTCCGGGCGCCGGCCGAGCAGCCGATCCCGTTCGCGACCGTAGCCTTCCAGCCGTTGAACGACGCTTCGGTCCAGCGGTAAAAGTCGTTCCTTGCCGAGCTTGCCGTGTCGGACCTGCAGTAGACCGGCTTCAACATCGAGATCGGCAGGATCGAGACCGAGAGCTTCGCCGATCCGGAGTCCGGTCACGGCGATCAAGCCGAAGAGTGTTGAGCAAGTAAGGCCGCGCATGCCATAAACTGACGGCAGAGTCCGTGCCTGCTCGATGATCGCAATGATTTCGGCTTCGCTGTAGATATATGGATGCACGCGCTGAAGGTGGCCAGGCACCAATCCTCGCGGTGGGGCCTCATGCCTCGGATCAATGCCGTGTAACCATTCGGCAAATTGGCGGGCCACCCTGAAGCGAGTCGCCCTGGTTCCGGGACTGGCGGATGGCAGGCTCTCGAGCCAGCGCATGATCAGGTTGGTGCTGACGTGCTGCGCGCCATCGCTGTCGGCGAAGGTGGCGAAGCGACGTATTATCCTTGCTTCGGTGCTCAGAACAGCGCCGAGGGCTCTTCGGAGGGTGAGATAGCGGTCAAGTTCGCAAAGGAAGCTCATTATGACTCCTCCATAACAATCCAGGGTTGCGCGATGGATCGCAGGCCATCTGTGTCGAGTTTCGCGTAGATCATCGTCGTCGCCCGAGACCGATGCCTTAGCAGATCGCCGATTTCCTCAAGCGACGCGCCGGAGCGCACCAGATTTGTTGCCAGGCTGTGGCGTAGAACATGCGAACCTACGTAAGGTGTCGGCGGCTTCACGCCGGTAGCCGCAAACGCCTCCTTCAAGATGGTATTGATGACCTGGCTGTCCTTGAACGGGCGGTTCGGCGCTCTGTGCGTCACAAACAGGGTGCGCGTGGTCGTCGAGGTCCGCTCTTGCTGCAAATACCGGATAATGGCTTCGCCGACGTCTGGCGGAATCGGCAACCGGTCGTGGCGCTGCCCTTTCCCTCGAACCAGCAACTCGCCGGCGCGCCAGTCCATGTCATCAAGCTGCATCGCGATGACTTCCGGTGCGCGCAAGCCAAGGCGAGCCATCAGCATCAACATTGCGTAGTCGCGGGCGCCTCGCCGCGGATTACCCCGCACTGACGCCAGAACAGCTTCGACCTCGGGGGGCGACAGATAACGAGGCAACCTGGAGCCCCAGGGCTTATGCGTGCTGGGCACACTGAGTGATAGGTTGGTCGTCGTCAGGCCTTGTGCGAACAAATACTGAAAGAAGCTTCGCAGATGCGTGGCCGGCGTCTTGTCACGGAAAGGGCTCTTTCGTGCAAGCAGGTGCTCCATGAACGCCACGACATCCCGGACGTTTAATGCCGGTAGGTCGAGCATATCTTCGCCGAAGCGATGCTTAAGAAAGCGATCCGCAAACCTCATTACATGGTAGATCGTTCGCGGGCTGAGGCCGCGCTGGCGATGAAGGTAGGTTTCGAACTTACTAAGCAGATCAGTGCGTTCAGCCTGTGCAGGCGTCAGCGGCGGTCGTGTCGTCACGCCTATTTCAATCAGATGCGCGACGAACAATCTTGCGAGATTTGGAACCTTGATCTGGCTTTTCGGTGTGGTCGGCAATCGCCGCCCGAGCTCGACAGCAAGGTCTAGCGTCAATGCTGACGGCGCAATACCCTCAGCGTCGAGCAAGTGACCGAAGCGGCGAAGCAGGTAGCGGTAATTCTCAAGCGTAGCCGGTTTGTAGCTCTTGGATGTGAGGCTTTCCTCGAATGATACGAAGTACGGATCGAGGCAGGTAGGCTGTCCGGACATTTCCATTGTTTTGCTCCGTGTTGTTGGAGCAACAATTTTCACGCCGCAGTCGTATTTTTTAACCCAATTTCGTCAGTGCCGCCGATTTTCTCATTCGGTATCTTAAATAGCGTCAGCTGTCGTCATATTGGGCATTGAAGCTGCTTGATGACCAACTGCTCCGATTATGCCGAACTACCGCATGGCCGAAACGAGGCTCGACAACGGCTAAACTCGGTCATGCGGCATAATCCGGCCCACGGCATAATGGGTCGATTCATGACTCAACGTCGCGTAGTAGCTGGCAGCATCCTTGAACGCCTGAAGCGGCGGCATCTGAATGAAATCCGGCCCAGGCGCATAGAAAGCCTGGTTGCCGCCGTGGCGGATAACGGCGCCAGTGTTCCGGAAGAAGCGCTCGGCGGCTTCAATCCGTTCGACTGGGCTGAGGTCGGGCGTCGGTCGATCAAAGTAGTGATCGGGCAGGCCGTCGATCTGTTCGATATTAAAGACAGAATAGGCTTTGAGAAACGGGATTTCCCGGTCTATCTCGCCGCCTTTCCCATCCACCTCGGACTTGGTAAACCGGCTGGCAAAGACAACCGTTGAGCCTGTCTCGCCCTTCCGGACGGAAGCACCCAATTCCAGCGCCTGCTTAAATGTCATCCACATCGACGAGGCAAAGCCACGCGATATCTGTTCCGACCAGAGCAGGAGCACATTCATCCCCGAATAGGGAAGGCCATTGTGGCGAAGCGGTCGCGTGATGCGACCGTCGGTGTTGGAAGCACACCATGGCTTCATCCAGGGGCGGACGCCTTGAGCGAGCTCTTCGATAATCCGGTCGGTGATCCTGCTGTATATGTCAGCGCGCTGTGATTGCGAATTCCTGCTCATTTCCATCTCCATATGTGCGAACCGCGCCAATCGCGGTCCCCTCGCGGAGGCAAAAGGCAGGAGCTCCGGAGGCGGGGCCAAGCACCGGAACGGCCGTAACAGCGTGGAGGACGGCGAAGCCGTTGCCTGGCGCCGGCGGCTCCTGCAGGCCCGAAGCGAAGACGGACCGCATCGGCCGGATCGCCGGGTCCTTCTTTTCCTTCCTTCCCTCTCATCTGCGCCGCAGGCAGTAAAAAGGGCCGGCACCATAAGGACCGGCCCTGCTCACGCGAGTGCGGCGGGGCGCAAGCCCCGCCGATGGTATCAATCGAAGGCGGACATCTGGGCCGCGGCCGCCTTACGATCCACGGATTGTCCGGGGTTTTCGACCGGGCGATCGAAGGGCTTCCAGCTCTCGCCGACGATGTGCTTGTAGGCGGCGACGGCACCTTCGGCTGCCATCCGCAAGGCATGAGCCTGGACGCCCATGTCGGCGGCAAATTCCCGCTTGCGGTGGGCGGCGCTATCGTAGCCGACAGGACCGTCGAGGTCCTCGTCGCGGGCGTCGTTCGCAGCCTTGGCCGTGGCGTCGCGTGCCTGGGTGACGGCATTGCTGTAGAACTGGCCGGCGCCATGAGCCGACCCGACGAAGGCGCCGACGATCCGCTGGAGGTGGATCTGCATGGCGCGCTCGCCAAGGCCTTCGCTTAGAGCATCGGCGGTCTCGGAGATCAGCCGTTCGTGGAGATCGCGGATTCCGTCGCTGTCGATGACGGCGGTCCCGAAGCTTTCGGCGATCTTGATCGCCTGGGCGCTGTCTGGGCAGGTGAGGCGGACCATTTCGACGGTGGCGCCCTTGCGGAGCTGGACGACCCGAGCGGTCTGGCGAGGATTGGTTGCGGGCTTGGCCATGTCTCTTCCTTTCGAGCCGAAGCGGTTCCGGCCCCGTGCCGGCTTGCCCTTCGGTGCGGTCGACCCGAACCGGCGGAAGACGGGCTGTTCAAGGTCCGGGCCTGTCCAGACCAAGCGGAGTCGATCTGCGAGCAAGCAAGGCAACCGCCCTGCGAGGCCGAGCGGAGCTGCTCCGTGCAGGATGGCGGGTTCCGGCCGCCCCGCGGCGCGACAGCGGCCTTGAAGCGGACGGCCGCTGGTTCAGACCGCAGCAAAACCGAAGGACAAACCGTCACGGTGCCATCACCGGACACGACAGGGATATGGCTCCAGCCCGTTCTACTCCTCGCTTTTGCCGATGCCCACATCCGAGACCGGTGCTTTCCCGTCGGGCTTGCTCCGCAATACTGCCTTGGGCAACCGGTAGGATAGAAGCCATGTTGGACCGTGGGTATTTCGAAGACCCCGTAGGGTCCCGCCATCGTCATAAGGCGGTCCACCCATCCAGACATCGCTGAGGATGCTCTCCCAGCGTCGGCCATGCTTGGCGGCATAGGCTCGTAGTGCAGCTTCCTGATCGTCGCTCAGGGCTGGCCATCGCTGGCGCCCGTGTTTGGCAGCGCGCAGAGTCATCCCGCTGCGTTCTGCGATCATCCGCTTGAGCTCCGCCACGCCCCCGTCGAGGCATGCTTTCCCTTCGAGATGATGAAACCGAAGCCAGAACGCAGTTCGCTCGGCATCGGAAGATCCGATCCCGGCCTGCTGCTCGAGGTCGCCGATTGTTGCCATGTGATCAGCCCTCCTGGCTCGCGGGATGATGTGGGCCGGCCACGGAAAGACGGTCTCTCATCGCTACTATCGCCGCGTCCTGTCGAGCCAGCTTTCGCAAGAGCGCATCGACTTCCGGCTGGCGCTCTGCCGTGAGCCCGGCAAGATTGGCGCGATAGCGCTCGAGCAGGGTGCGCCCGTCAAGCGCCTTACCGCGACGATAGCCGGTCTGGCGCCTCGCAAGTTGCGGCAGGATTGCCGTCATGCGACGGGTGATCTGCCTGTCAATGATTTCCAGCTGTCTCTGGGTCTGACGGCGAGCGTCTTCCATACGAGAGAGCTGGGTTTCGGGTGACATCACCGGTGCCATCATGCCGCCCTCGCACTCCAACCGACGAAGCTCGACGGGCCATCGTAGACGGCATGACGCGCGAGATCGATGACAAAGCCAAAGCGGCCGCGCCTACCATATTCTTCATGAGGAACGAGAAAGCGACGCTCCTCTCGCTGGAACTCGCGTCCGCCGCCTCTGGTGGCGACAACCTCGGTCATGCCGGAGTGCTGAGAGGAGGTGATTGCAGAAATGACGATCCAGTCGTCGGCATGCGCGCGATCGAACTCCGCGCGATCCTTCGACCAGGATTCCCCGGGGCTGAGCTGACGGCCACTGAGCTTTTCCCAATACTCCGGAAAGGTATGGCGCGCGGTTTCGTAGGCACAGCGGCGCTCGTAGCCGGTGAAAAGATCCGGGAACGTCAAGGCGACGATCGCCCATTCGCAATCTTCCTCGTACCAGCCACCAACGCCGCGAACCGAGGCATCAACCTGGAGATTTCGATCGGGAGAAAGATGAAAACCGCCATGGCCTGACGTCGAGTGGCTGACAATTCCCTCGGCATAGACCGTCGCCAGCTGAGAGCCGCCCCATGGCGTGCTTGCGGAAATGCGTGTCTGGACACGAGCGAGGGCTGAGAGTTCCCTCATGTGCTCCGCGGTCTCCAGCGCGCGGCGACGGAAAGTCGCTTCGTCCTTTACACGGCCATCGTGGCGGTAAAAATGGTGACGCCGCACTTCGGCTAACGGCTTGGTGATACGCCAGGCAGTGGCCAGAAAGAAGTCGCCGCTTCCGTTAGCAATGAGACCAAGGAGGATTTCGCCAATGCGTGCGACGGGAAATCCGTCGGCGCTTGTCCCGAACTCAACGCCATCGGCTGCGAGAGACGCGGATACGGGGTCTGTGGCGGAGGTGATTGAAGGTCCGTTCATGGTCAGGCTCCTTTGTTTGAAGGTGCTGAAAAGCAAACGCCGCCGGAAGGACTGGCGGCGGAGCGGAAGATCTGGAAAAGGCTGATGGGACTATTCGGCCGCGATCCCGTAGGCCGTTTCGTGATCGTCTAGCGTGCCCGGATACTCATGGGAGCCGACCATGTCGGAGGCTTCGCCCTCTTCATCAGCGTCATCGGTGACGATATCGCTGGCAACGGCTTCGGCGGTTGCGCCCTCGTCTTGCGGATTTGCATCGTGATCAAGATGCTTGAGGAGGGCGAGAACCTCCGTTGGCTCCGGCGCGAATAGGGCAGAGGGATGGACGAGGGTCGTATCGCCTTCGAAGTGGGTGACGAGAGCTGAGCGGGTCTCGCGGACACGCGCTCGCGGCTCGAGACCGGCATTCTTGGCGACAGTTTCAAGCGCCCGACGCGACAGGGATGCGAGGAACTCCTCCATCCCCATGTTCGGCAGGTAGCTGTCCGCGCCGATCGCCTCACCGGCGACACGGGAGACGACGCCGCTATTCGACACGCCACGCCGGCATGAGAACACGTCGATCAGGGCCGCACGAGCAGCGACGCGAACTGTATCCATGTCGAAAGACAGCTTGCCATCATCGGTGAAGAGCCGAGCTGCATGGCGGCCGAAGCGAGCGCTGCCGTAGAGGCCGCCGCCTGCGCCGGAGTCGACGCGAACGTTCTGTCCCGCGAAGGCGAGCACAAGCAACGCCATCAGCATATCGTCTTCGATCGGGGCGCGGCTTAGGGCATCGTGCAGAGCGTCGGTGCGGAAGTCGCCAATCATATCCTGACCCTTCTGGGTGACATCAGGACGTGCCTTCGGCGTTGAGACGGTATCGTCATTGATGGCACCGTCGGCACCCGTCGCACTGCCGCCCTTCGGCTTCGCCGCCTCGGGCATGCGGTAGTGGACGGTCTGAACTTTGCCGTCGCGATCGAGATAGAGCGCCGCGTGGTCGGACTTCGACGGTTTGCCGTAGACCTGGTTTGCCTTCTTCGGCAGTTCCGGCTGGCCCCAGCTGTTGACCTCGACAATCGAGCCACGCTTCGGCAGATTGGACGTCATCCATTCGTGCTGGGCGCCCAGAAAACCTTCGACATTGGTGGTGTAGCGGCTGTCCTGGTCGGCCGGCGCGAACAGATCTTCGACCCACTCGATGCCATAAGCCTCGCGCAGATCGTCGCCGAAGCTGGCATCCTTGGCATACATGCGCTTCTTGGTCAGGGCATTGGCGATCGACCACCAGGCTGCGGTGTCGCCCTTCTTCGGCTTATGCGCCTTCCAGACCTCTTTCTGCTCGACCTCGCCGGCGGCTGCAATGATCCGCAGCTGCTGCTCGGACGGCATGTCACCCAGCGCCATCTGCTCGAGCATTGCCGGAAGGACGTTTGCAAGCAGGCGCAGCTTGCGGATCTGGCGAACGGGCAGCGCCAGCGCGACGGCGATCGCTTCCTCGGTCCAGCCGAGTGCGACCAGCCGCTCAATGCCGCGCCATTGGTCGACCGGGTTCAGCGCTTCGCGCACGCTGTTTTCGACCATCGAGCGCATGGCGCCATTGTCGTTTGCGGCATCCGCCACCAAGATCTCGATCTCCTCGAGGCCGGCGGCTATCGCAAGTCGGACACGGCGATGACCTGCATCGATGATAAAGCCATTGCCACCACCCGTTTCAGGCGCGACGACCGGAGGCTGGACGATACCAACCGCCTTGATCGTCGCCAGCATCAGCGCATCGGCCTGCGGCGACGATTTCGTCTGACGCATGCGGTCGGGATTTTCCTTCAGAGCGCGGGGATCGATCGTCTTGATCTGCATGGGACTGTCCTTTCGGGAGATTTGCGAGCCGGCGCCTTGCCAGCCCTTCCTGTCTTCATTTTTCTCGAAGACACCTCCCGGACCGCGGGGCGGCCGGACTACCGCAACTGCGGCCGAGCATCCCTGCTGGGCGGGACGAGCGGGGCATCTGCCCTGCGATGGACAACCCAGCCGGGATCGCGCAGGCGGCGGTTGAGCGAAAGCGACGGCAGGAGGACCGATCTGCGACCGGTTCCAATTCCGTTCCTTTATTTTACCATGGCCTAATTTACATCGCGGCGACTAACCGACCAAATGACGCGTTGCACCGCCAGAGCTGCATATAGACGTGGCCCGTTTGAAAGACTTAGGGGCGCCGTTTCAGAAGCGAGAACGCATCAGCAATTATCCTCTTCAGCGTCGCCTTTCGATCGGCCTCGACGATGGACAATGGGGCAGGCAAAGTGGCCGGAACCTGCCCGCCAGCATCAGCATTCGCAACCGGAGCTGCGAATGAGATATCCGATTTCGGAGGAACGACGATGTGCGAGACTGTCGTTTCGTCGGACTTCACAGTGACGGCGACTTTGTTGCCGGATCGGATCTGGTCGACCACAGTTCGAGCAGCAGCCTCCTCGTCGTCGGCTTCAGTGAGAGAGGTCTGGATTACAAGATAAAAAGGCATAGGTTCCCGCGGTGTTTTTCTTAGATCTCATCGCGTTCGAGCATCGGTCAAGGCGCCGGGAGCGAAAACGAGATCCGTATCTAATATTCACATCGACTTGGCGGCCGAAGCGAAAAGGGCGCTCGACCCGTGAGGGGAGCGCCCTTTTCTCGGATCCCGGACGATATCGAAAGCCGGGGCGGTTGCCGGCGGCAGAACATCATCGAAACGGGAAGTGATGCTCAGATATTGTTGATAGCGAGAGATTTCAAGTCGCGGCGTGCGCCCGGAGAAGCTTTCCACTTCGGCTGGTCGGAGGACCGGGCGATCATCGGCAATGAGCGCACGAAGCTGCAGGTCGCACATACGAAGCTAAGCTACAGCCGCGCCTTCATCGTCCGGGCCTATCTGTTGCAGACGCACGAGATGCTGTTTGACGCCCACAATCATGCGTTCCGCGTGTTTGGCGGCATCCCCGGCCGGGGCATCTACGACGACCTGCGCACGGCAATCGACAAGGTCGGCCGTGGTAAGGAGCGAGACGTCAACGTGCGCTTTCTGGCGATGGCCAGCCACTATGTGTTCGAGCCGGAGTTCTGCAATCCTGCGTCCGGCTGGGAGAAGGGACAGGTCGAGAAGAACGTGCAGGATGCACGTCATCGCTTCTTTCAACCGATCCCACGCTTTCCATCGCTGGAAGCCCTGAACGACTGGCTTGAGCTTCGGTGCAAGGAGTTCTGGGCAAAGACCCCACACGGCCAGATGCGTGGCACCATTGCCGATATCTGGGCTGAGGAGGCTCTGGCATTAATGCCGGTCTCTTGGCCGTTCGATGGGTTCGTCGAATATACAAAGCGTGTCACGCCGACCTGCCTCGTCCATCTGGAACGCAATCGCTACAGCGTCCCGGCATCCTTCGCCAATCGTCCGGTAAGCCTTCGGGTCTATCCGGATCGTGTCGTTGTCGCTGCGGAAGGTCAGATCGTCTGCGAGCATCACCGCGTCATCGATCGCTCCCACGACCGGCCGGGGCAGACGATTTACGACTGGCGGCATTATCTGGCTGTCGTAAAGCGCAAGCCCGGCGCTCTTCGCAATGGTGCGCCGTTCGTTGAGCTACCGGACGCGTTCCGGACCTTGCAGCAATACCTGCTCAAGAAGCCCGGCGGAGACCGTGAGATGGTCGACATCCTGGCGCTCGTCCGGCAGCACGATGAACAGGCCGTCCTGTCGGCCGTCGACATGGCGCTGAAGTCGGGCGTTCCAACCAAGACGCATGTTTTGAACCTGCTGCATCGCCTCGTCGATGGCAAAACCTTCACGCCGCCGCCGATAGACACGCCCCAGGCACTGACACTCACCAATGAACCAAAGGCCAACGTCGAACGCTACGACACCCTGAGAAAGACGGAGGTTCGCCATGCGTCATAACCCAGCAAGCGGCGCGATCGTGATCATGCTGCGGCAATTGAAGATGCATGGCATGGCCCAGGCTGTCGGGGAACTGACCGAACAGGGAGCCCCGGCGTTCGAGGCCGCGATTCCGGTCCTGTCGCAGCTCCTCAAAGCGGAGACGGCAGAAAGGGAGGTCAGATCGACAGCCTATCAGCTCAAGACGGCACGCTTTCCCGCCTACCGTGATCTGAACGGTTTCGACTTCGCAAGCAGCGAGATCAACGAGGCGCTCGTGCGCCAGCTTCATCGCTGTGACTTCCTCGACGAGGCCAACAAGATCGTTCTGGTCGGCGGACCCGGCACAGGTAAAACGCATGTCGCCACCGCGATCGGCGTTCAAGCCATCGAGCATCATCATAAGCGGGTTCGCTTCTTCTCGACCGTCGAACTGGTCAACGCTCTCGAGCAGGAGAAAGCTCATGGACGGTCCGGTCAGAACGCCAACCGGCTCATACACTCCGATCTCGTTATCCTCGACGAACTTGGATACCTGCCATTCAGCGCGTCAGGCGGTGCACTGCTCTTCCATCTGTTGAGCAAACTCTACGAGCGAACCAGCGTCATCATTACCACCAACCTGAGCTTCAGCGAATGGGCCAGTGTGTTCGGCGACGCCAAGATGACTACCGCGCTGCTCGATCGCCTGACGCATCACTGCCACATCCTCGAAACCGGAAACGACAGCTTCCGATTCAAGAACAGCTCAGCGCATGAACCCAAAACCGCAAAGGAGAAAAGTAGGAACTTGACCACCACCACCGACCCAAAACATACCTAAGAGGCGTGTCAATTCTCGGCGCAAATGTGGAGTGAACCCCTCGGGCTGGACCACGGGAAACGGAAAAACTGATACGCTCTGTGGGCCTCAATCGGAGAAGGCTCATGAAGTCACGAGGTCCATATCGACGGCATTCGACACCGTTCAAGCTGCAGCTCTGCCAGGATATTCGAAGTGGTGTCATCGGACGTCGCGATGCGCAGCGCATTTACAGCGTTTCGGCCAACCTCATTCAGTTGTGGCTGACACAGTTCGATCGGGGCGAACTCAGCGATGAGGAGGCCGAGGCGAGCGTCATCGCTGAATATGAAGCGCAAATCGCGGCGCTGGAACGAAAGGTCGGCCAGCTCACGATGGAGCTGGACCTGGTGAAAAAAACACCGCGCCAGCCGATCGCCGACGGCAACGAGAAATCCTCCATCGTCACCGGCCCGCGCCCTGCTCCGTCAGACGGGGGTGCAAAATGATCGACCTCCCAAGAAGCAGCTACTATTACCGATCGACGGCAAGGGCTTTGAATCTCGGCGATACCGAGCTCGTTGCAATCATTGAGGACATCCAGGACGAGTTGCCATACTACGGATACCGTCGTGTGACGTACGAGCTTCAGCGGCGAGGCCACCTCGTCAACCATAAGCGTGTAGCGCGCGTCATGCGGGAAAATGAATTGGGGATCAAGCCACGCAAGCGCTATGTTCGCACGACGGACAGCAACCACGATTCACCAATCTACCCGAACCTCTATCGCAATGTGATCCCGGATCGACCCAACATGGTCTGGGTCGCTGATTTTACATACATTCGCATTGCCGCCGGTTTCTGCTATCTGGCTGTCATTCTCGATGCCTGTAGCCGGAAAGTCGTCGGTTATGGCCTGTCAAAACGCCTGGACACGCCGCTCGCGCTCGCGGCATTGCAGTCCGCAATCGAGAACAGAAAGCCTCCTCCCGGCTGCATTCACCACACGGATCGCGGATGCCAATACGCAAGTGACGACGGGCGCTTGATGCCGCTGGTCTACAGGGTTCCATGAGCGCCGTCGGCAACCCTTATCATAATGCGCAGGCAGAGAGCTTTATGAAGACCTTGAAAGTGGAAGATATCTACCCCGCCGGCTACGAGACCTTCGTGGACGTGGCCGACCGCTTGCCCAGGTTCATCGATGAGATCTACAATGCCAGGCGGTTGCACTCAGCCCTCGGCTACAGGTCACCAGCAGAATTTGAAACCCAACTCGCCCAGCAGGCGGCTTAGTTTGAAGCGCCTCGCTGGTCCAGCCACTCCAATGCCGGGTCACTTCTCAGTGCAAATCAACACTATGGCGTCTTCGCAGTTGCAGTTAATTTGAGAATTCGGCGCTTAGATTCTCAGCTTTAAATGCTAAAACCGGCCGAAACGGCCACATTCGCACTTTTAACTGGCAAGCGACACCGCCGGATACGTCTGAATGCACGACGCTTTAGGCCCAGGAAGCCAACGGTTTGTGTGAGTACGGTGTGTTCCGCGGTCGTCGCGTTGATACCCGTCCTATGAATTCCCAAGCCGGCTAGTTGAGCGCCTTGAAGGAGAACGCCGCTGCGGCCCCTCCCAATAGTTCCGCAATGATGTAAAACCACATGCTGGACCATAGGAGCATTCCGCGCATGGCGGCGCCGATGGCGACGGCCGGATTGAAAGCGGCTCCAGAGACCTGACCGACGGCGAAGGCGCCAGCCAGAACGGTGAAGCCGATGGCAAGACCAAAATAGGAATTGCCTTCCGTTGCCTCGGCCGTGGCCACGTTCAACACCACGTATACAAGCGCAAAGGTGAAAAGAAACTCAGCCAGAACCGCCCCCAATACGGGGGCAATGAACGGGCTAACCGGCGCCCCTTTGAGGGCGAAGCCGACGATCCACGCTGCAACGACGGCCCCGAGCAGTTGCGCGCCCCAGTAGGGCAGCACATCAGACGCAGGACACCGTCCCCGTAGGTGCACCCCGAGCGTGACTGCCGGGTTGTAGTGGGCGCCCGAGATGTGGCCCCCCGCGTAGATCATCACCATCAGCACGCTTCCGATGGCCAACGGAGCAATGACGCCCGGTGCCGCTGCCATCCCGGTGCAGCCGATTGTCAACACGAGAAAGAAAGTCCCTATGAATTCCACAGCGTACCGGCGCATGATGGATCCTTTCGTCCTGATTTTCGGGCCAGCGTCAACAACGAAGCGAGTTGCAGGGGCGCTGCCGAAGAATTAGATGGCGGGCGCCGGGCTTAGGCGTGGCGGGTTCCCTTTACCGAGACATAATCTGCTCCACGCGGAGGTAACGTCAAGGCATGATCCTGATGCGTCGACTGCGATGCCTTGTCTGGCGATCTCCTTCACCCGCCGAACCGATCTGTGGATTTGGGTACGCTCCTGATTTAGGATCGGCGTGAAGGCCACCGCGCAATGCTGGCGAGCGCGTCCCCGAAACTGTTATCGTCGCTGCCGGCGAGATCGAAGGCGTAGTCAACATCGGCAAAGACGCTGGTCGCCTCGTTCCACTCGAATGGAAGACCGCGCCGGCCTTCCATTCGAGTGACGTGCTCTCGCTTCCGATCGCGAAGGGACGGCGTTGAAGGTGGCGTTGCCGCTGTCGGAAAAGCCATGCCACAGGTTGCATCCAAATGCGTGAGCATCTGGGTGGACCGACCTGGGTGTAATTTTCAAGCCGACCCCCCAGAGACGCCGGCGTCGCATAAAAGACTGCATCAAAGATAAATATTCCGCCATGGGCGCGATCCTTCCACCAACGCCCAAGAGAAATGGACTGATCCGGTGTAGGCGAGCCTAAGACTCAGAATCAGCGTAGGTAAGAATGAAAGTTTCGGGCGTTCTGACAAGCATACGGGAGCCCCGAGCGGCCGCTTGTTCGTCCGGCTAAATCTTTGGGGGGCCGTCCAAGGGACGCGAACCTCAAGGGACTTTCCGATCAGCAGCGCTCAGAGCCTTGACGGTTACCGCTGCAATCAGACCGGTCAGCACAATCCCGGCAAAACCGATTACCAATGCCAGCACCCGAGCCGTGAAATGTTTGGGCGTGAAATCGCCGTAGCCGATGGTAAGTCCTGTGACGAAGGTGAAGTAGAGAGCTTCGCCCATCCCCCAGTCCTCAATGCGCCAAATTGCAAGGCCGCATCCAACCATTACGGTGATGATCCCGGACAAGATTGGCCAGACCACGCCAATCTGCTCGATGAGGGCGTTGAAGAATAGGCGCCTCATTTGCTTCGCGTTCTGCCCGCTGCCTGTTTCTGCTGTCACGAGCTTCGACCTTTCTGCGGTTAGTGTCATAGGAGCCGAGGCCGCAGGGCGTACAGCCCGTCCCACCTCCTTTTTGTCTGGAGCGCTTGACCACCAGCGCAACGAACCCTCGGGCCGCGTGAGAGGCAAGTCGATCGCATCCCGAGCAGCCGGATCATTATTGCCTACATCCGCATCGTCACCAGACGTGGCAGATACTGCTTTAAACGATGCCTTTCTGAGTGAGGCTCCTAGTCACCTGAATCTGAAGTTCGGTTCATTGTTTGACTAGCAGTTATACACTCCGGCTGCGCAACGCCGCGACGAGCGTCTCGCCACGCCGGCCACGCTGACCGGGGTCAAGGGGCGCCCGACTCTTGCCTCCGCAGTCGAGACAAAACTATGAACACTTGGGATCGTAAGAACTTCGCCCAACTCGAGCGCGACAAATCCCATGACGGCGGCAATCAAGAGAACTCCCAGTTTCCTGAACATTGTCATTTTTTTCCTCCTACGGCAAAGTGTGCGGGTAGTTCGTCGATATCCTTTAGGTCCTTGAGGTCGGCCTTCTTGGCGCCGGTTGTGTTGTTGAAGGCGAAATCGTCAGCGGCAACGTCAGCGCCTGTTTTCCAATCCCTGATCTGGATGCTGTACTGTGGTGCTCGGTCAACCTTCATGGCGGTGACCACATATCGGCAGGGATAAGGGTGCTCGCCTTGGGCGATCCATATCTGCCAATCGACGTCCTTGTTGCGAAACGCGAGATGATCGCATTCCGTACCCCCGATCACACCACTGCCGAGATCCTTCACATCGACTACGTCGGCCATCAATTTATCGTAGACATTGGGAAGCAGCAGGTCAGCGCCGGGTATGGGCTTGTCAAGCTTTTCCCTCAATTCGTCAACCAGATGTTTGACCGTACCGGGCACCTCCACCTGAGTGTAGACATTGAGGTCCTTTCCCAGCACAGTGAGCGTCTTTCCGTCGAAAACCATTTCGACATCGGCAAAGCCCCCGGTCCGGGCGACGCGGATCTTGTCGGGCCGGCCTATCTCAATCTTGCCCGAGCTCGCAAGTAGCAATTTCTGGTGTTGCTTGGTGACGACCTCGAGATTGCTGTCATATGCAAATGAAATGGCCTTCTGCGCATCCAAATAGTCCGACATCGCCTTGAGCAGCTGCTTGGCCTCCGCGTCGCCGGCCGTTGCGCCCGGCGGTGATCCCAACACAAAGATCAGCAATAGCGCCGATGAAAGCGCAGCCGCATTCGGCCACATGACTTTTCGCGTTATCCTCTTCATTGAAGTCCGCCTCCCTGTTTGTTTGACAACGATGCCTTGTCTGACTCAGCTGCTTCAAAATCGGACTTGGCCGCCCATTCCAGTTGGGATTGCCGCGACCAGCATTCCGGTACGCTGATTGGGATGGCCTTTGAGGTATTCTTGGCAAGCTGGATTAGCTCATCCTTGATCTCGAAAGGACTTAGGACCTCGGACTTGTATAGCGTAAGGGCGTCAGCCATGACCCGCTCCTGTTTTGAACGATCGCGCGAAAGGTCAGTCTTTCGCGGTTATGTCATCAACATCACCAGGACCATGCCCCAGGTCGTCAGCAATATGCTTCCGACGGCGTAGGAAACCGTGTAGCCGAGTGCGGGAATGTGGCTGCTGGCGCGGTCGTTGATCATGCCAAGGGCGGCGGTCGTTGTGCGTGCACCGGCGCAGCATCCAAGCAGTATCGCTTCATCGAAGCGAAACACGTATTTTGCGACATACATCGCCAGTACGAGAGGCACAGTCGTTACAAAAACACCCCAGAGGAACAGGCTAAAACCGAGTTCCCTCAGCCCCGCGACAAAGCTCGGCCCCGAGGAGATCCCAACCACGGCGATAAACACATTCAGGCCAACGGAATTCATGAACCACACGGTCGAGGACGGGATACGGCCAAAGGTTGGGCGCACCGAGCGAAGCCAACCGAAAAAGAGGCCGGAAACCAACGTGCCGCCAGCGGTGGACAGCGTAAGAGGCACGCTGCCGATCTTGTAAACCAATGCACCGAGCAAGGCGCCTATCGCTATTGCCGCACCGATAAACGCCACATCCGCCACATCGGTCGCGCGGTCCGGGCGACCCAGCAACTTTGTGGCCGCCGCTATGTCCTGGGTTCGTCCGACAAGATTGACGATATCACCCCGGTGCAACGTCGTGTCGGCGAAAATCGGAATATCCGTCGCGGTCACTCCACGGGTGATTTTTCGCAGGAACACACCGCGAGCGCCTGGAGCTCTGGCCAACTCGGCCAGCGTCATGCCGTCCACCTCTTTGCTGGTGACGTAGACGTCGACGCCTTCGATCGGCACCGCCAGCAGTTCCCGATCGTCGACTTCATCCGCCGCTGTGCCGATCAGATTGACCAGTACCTCTCGGCGGCCAGCCACGGCCACGACATCGCCGGCCTGGATGAGCGTGTCGCCAGTGGCGTCGATAATCTGCTGGCCGCGTCGAATACCCTCTACGAAAACGCGCTGATCGGGAAGGAGTGCCTCGGCCGCCTGCGCCGTCTTACCGACGATGGGCGCCTCCTCCCGCACGCGAAATGCCCGCAATTCAAAGCGGTGCCAGGCCGTCCCCGGCCCTCCCAATTGCTTCTTGCCTCCGCGGCTTTCCTCGTAGCGCTTGCAGGCGGCCGGCAGATCGATGCCAAGAAGCGCAGGGCCGATGGTGGAAAGAATGATCGCGGAGCCCATTGTGCCGAAGATGTAGGTGACGGCATATGCAACCGGCATCGCGTCGAGGAGCGCCTTCGTTTCCTCGGCTGGCAGACCCAGCCGGCCGATCGCATCGGTCGCAAGCCCCATCGAAGCGGAGATCGTCGTCGAACCGGCGTAGAGGCCGGCAGCGGAACCTACGCTATAACCGGCCAACCTTGCGCCGATATAGGCGGTGCCGAGGCAGAACGAGCTAACCAACACCGAGAACAACGCCTGCGGTATTCCGTCCTGCGAGATGCCCCGGACGAATTGCGGTCCAACGCCATAGCCGATGGCGAAAAGGAACATCAAGAAAAACGTCGGTTTCAGCGGCCCCGAAACCGCAATGCCAATCTGGCCGATGATCACGGCGGCAATGAGCGTCGCGGTGACCGCGCCAAGGCCCAAGCCTCTGTAGAAGAATGAGCCAAAATAATACCCAAAGCCCAGGGCCAGAAAGATGGCGATTTCCGGGTAGCTTCGCAGCGTCTGGAAAAACCAGTCGATCATGAAGTCACCCATCCCTGTGACAGTGCATGTGCCGAGACCCGTAAGCGATTTGTCGACACGGCCTAAAACCTTCCTGCCCTATGCTCTGGTGCATTCCTCAGGCGGCTCGCTTCGTCGACTTACCGGTGCGTTCGCCAGCGCTTCCGCACGCACCAGCTTCAAGCCTTCGGCGGCGTCATAGCCATGGATTTCCTTCACGTCGAGTTTGCGCATGAAGTCGATCGTTTCCTGGGTGATCACCTGCCCCGGCACCATGATCGGAAAGCCCGGCGGGTACGGGATGACGAAATTCGCGGAAACGAGATCGGGGCCCTCTTTCAGCCGCCTGTCGATCTCCGGATCCGCAAGCCGAATATACTCGCATCCGTCGGCATTGTAGGCGGAGTAGAAACCGCCACGAATGTCGCCTTCGTTCGTCCGTTGGCCGGCGTCTGCCCGGAAGGCATCATGAAAATGGGAAAAGTTCGGCAGGTCCGGCACATCTGTCATAAGGCTCTTCACCCGGGCTTCGAATTCCTTCCGGACGTTGGGACCGCTTCCGACCAGGCGCTGATCGATCTCGCTGCTGATCTCGACCAGCACCCGGATCAGATGAGCAACGTCGCTACGCGTGTTGTTGATGTTCGATTGCAGCAGGACCGAATTCCGGGACGTCTTGTTGAGCTGTATGTTGTAGCGGTCTGCCAGAAGTTTCTTGAACTGCGTACCGTCAAACCCCGCCGTGCCGCAAACAAGCGTCATGCGCGTTGGGTCAAGGCAGAATTCATCATCCTTGAAGCTGCGCCAGGCAGCCACCCAGTTTGACCCGGGGTCGAGGAAGTCGGTGAAGCCACTCTCACGGAACTGATCTGGCACCATCTTGTCGGAGCCGAGCACATGGAAATATTTGGAGATCAGGGGGTGCCGCCCAATCGCCTGTCGGATTGCCAGCGCGATCTCGATCGCATTGTGCACCAGGCCATAGCCCTCCAGCTCCATCTGCCGTCGCGCGACGTCGAGACTGGCAATCAATTGCTGGTTCGGGCTGGTGGAGGCGTGAGTGAACACCGCTTCGTGGAATTGTGCTTCCACGCTGCGGAACTCGACATCCTTGACCAACAGCATCGAGCCCTGGCGCAGGGCAGACATCGATTTGTGCGTGGAATTCGTCTGATAGACGCGCAGCTTAACCTTGCGCGGGTCGGGGATCAGACGCTTGTCCAGCAGCGTGTCGTCGGACGGGCTCGCACCCAACTCCGCCTGTTGCGCCTCGTAGGCTGCAACGGAATCCGGATCGTGAATCCACGTCTCGATATCGTGGGCCGCGCCCATGGCCGTGCGGGGACGCAAGAACGGGGAGAACCGCGCAAATCCGAACCATGCCTCGTCCCACAGGAAAATCAGATCCGGCTTGATCGCGAGGCACTCTTCCATGACTCGCCGCGTATTGTAGATATGGCCGTCGAAGGTGCAGTTGGTCAGGTCGACCATCTTGGCGCGGTTCAGCCTTCCGTCCGCCTTCAGGTTCAACAGCGCCTGCTTGATAGTGCGAAGGGGGACTGCTCCGTACATCGAGTATTCCGTCATCGGGAATGCCTCGACATAGAGCGGCTGCGCACCTGCGAGCACCACTCCGTAATGGTGCGACTTATGGCAATTGCGATCGACGATCACGATATCGCCCGGCGCCAGCAGCGCCTGAACCGCCATCTTGTTCGACGTCGACGTCCCGTTGGTCACGAAGAAGACGTGGTCGGCGCCGAACGCCCTTGCGGCCAGTTCCTGCGCCTTCTTGATATTGCCCGTCGGTTCCAACAGGCTGTCGAGGCCCCCGGTGGTCGCGCTGCTTTCGGCAAGAAACAGAGTCGGTCCGTAGAACTCGCCCATGTCCCGAATCCAGTCGGACTTGAAGATCGACTTGCCTCTGGCGATCGGCAGGGCATGAAAGGTGCCGACCGGTCGCTGCGCATACTTCTTGAGATTGTCGAAGAAGGGCGTCTCATATCGCGCTTGCACCCCCTCGAGGATCGCCAGATGAAGTTCCAGCAACTCCTCGACTGAATAGAAGATGCGGCGTGCGACGCTTGCATCGGCCTGGCCAGCCAATTCCTCGACGCGCCGATTTACCATCAGATACAGATCGAGTTCAGGACGAACACGCTTCAGAATCTTGGCCAGCCCGAGGGCCGACGCAGTGTTCGCTTCCTTGGAGTTGAGAGACGCTATCAAGGACCGCAACACCGGCGCATCCTGCCGCGAGCGCAAGGAAAATCCCTCGTTTATGACGATCGCTCCTACATTGGGATTGAGAATCGTCGCGCAGAATGCATCCTCGAGGCTTCCGACGAAAACCGGCTCGTAAATGAACGTGTCCAGCGGACGGCGAAGTTTACGCCATTCGGTGCAAAGCGCCAGCCAGCTCGACGCGGGAACCCCCGTGACGATCAGTGTCTCGAAATAGGGTCGGTGATGCTCCCGCGCGGTGAGCGACGACGGCACGATTTCCGGAACGCTGTCACGAACATCCTCACCCGGATCCCAGTCGCCCGCGTCCTGCCGAAACGACCTCGTCATCACAGCACGGACGATGCGGTTTACGAGATGCACCGTGGCAGCGGCTTCATCCGCTGCGGCGTTTTCCCGCAACGCCGATAAAAGCTGTCCACCAGGGTAAGCGAAATAGGCCTCGGTAATCGTCAGGTCTGCGAGTTCTTCTTCGAACCCAGCCCGATCAAGCGAACCGGCAAGCCATGCATCGGCAGAATCGGCGAGATCGCGCCATCGATCACCCCTGGCATTCGGCCCTGAGAAAAATTGGTCAATCCGGCTAGATTTATGCATCGGATCACGCGACATAATTACCTCCGCCGAAGAATATTCGCTGGAAAAGTAAGCCTGCCTGCCGAAACTCTACGTTGACCTGATATTAGAAATACCTACTCGCTAAATTAGTAGAAAGCTACGTTTTTTTTGTAAGGGTTAGACGTGTTTTCGGCCTGCCAGGCGTGCTGCGACGCACCAATCGACCAAAAGCCCTGAATAGCTGTCGTGAGCACGGTCGCGGAACCAACGACAAGGAGGTGCTGGACTCAAACCTCACCCAGCACTCTCGGTAAATAGTCAACGATCCGACAGGACATCACGCTCGGGTGCCCTCTCCGCTCGTAACATCCCCTAAACTACGTGTTCGATAGCGGCGGGATGGACAGATAGGCCATCGAAGTTTCCTCCCTCTGAAAGCTGACGCATCCGCTAGTCAGCTTACCCTGTCTGGCTATAGAACGTCAGTGCGATGCAATACATGCAATAGTAGCATTGGTATAAACCGCTACCGCCGCCGCTTGTCAGCGGTGCGCGTCGTTCAATTCCGATCCCGCGCGCGGGACTCGCCGCCCGCATTCGTCGCTCTCAGCAACGTCGGGAAAGACGTTAACCCTGTGCCGAACCGCCAAGCCCTTGCGTATCTGCGATCCGAGCAAGTGCTGCGTCCTCAGGCAATAGATAGACCCTTTCAATCATCCTATCGAGCAGATCCAGTTCCAGTCGCAACGCGGGCCTCCGGGTTTCCGGCAGGACCGCATCCAGGTTTTCGATCATAGCGCGAAGGCGTCGTGCGATTTGAAGATTCTCCGTCCCGTAGATCCTGATTTCGCGGCAGGTCAGTTGTACGAAATCCTCCCAATTGGGCGTCGGAAATACGACGCGGAGGCGCCCCTCGGCATCACGTATATAGTCGTTGCCGAGTTGGCGCCGGCCGACGCTGCGTAGGAGTCGATGGAGCTGATCGATTGCTAACACGGCTGTGGTCGGGTCGTTTATCGCCTTGGAAAGGGCTTTGGTGGCGATGTCGACAATCACCCTGAAGGCGAAGGTTGGGTCCTGCTCGATGGTCCGCTCCCGCCCGAAAGCGACGGTCCGGCGAAGCTCGTGGTCGGCGACCGTCGATGCACCGCCATGGAGGCGAAACAGCGGTTGGCGTTGCGACACGAAATCACCGATGCGCGCCCCGAGCTCGATGATGCCGTCTGCCCGCTTCGCTTGGGCCACCAGCGACTTCACGTCGACAGCAAGGACGATGGCGGAGGAAGAGCTATGGGCGACGATCCGCGCAGGCTCTCCAAGCGGATGGTGCGGCAGAGACCCTCCCTCGTCCTTCGATAGGGGAGCAGGGTAGACGAGGTTTAGCACCTCAAAGCCCTGCTCGGCAACGCGATGGATAATGCTGACAGGTCGAAGCAGGCGGGCCGAATAGTCAATGAAATAAAGAAAGGCGGCCAGCGATGCCACACCAAGAATGCCTGAAAACCAAACAATGAATGACGGAGCGGATGTGTTTACGCGACTTATTACGCCGATCGCAAAGAGAAGCGTGAAGATAAACAAGCCCACCGTGAAGCGGATGACATTGTCGCGCAGGAGCGTGGTGGCGATGATCCGGGGCGTAAGCTGCCCACTTGCGATCTGTATGGCCACAAGGAGCGAGCCAAAGGTGAAAACAATGAAAGATAGCGCCAAGCTGATGATGGCTTGCATCGCGGCGACCGTGCCTTCGGTACCGAGCGGCCAACGCGGGACCCACGTCGTCCACTCCTCAAGCACTAGCGCCGCGCGAAAGAGTATCTGCTGAAGAACAAGCGCGAAGAAGGGCACGATCCACAACGATGATCGCAGATAGCTCCTGAGTGCGTAAAGCTTGTTCCAGCTCATTTGATGCCGTTTCTTCGCGGATCTCACCCAGCGTTCCAATGCCCGGCAACGCTGTTATTTTCCGTATGCGAACGCCCCCCGCAAACGCCTTCAGGCGCCCGACCTGAAGGCACCGACGCGACGATCACGTTCCTCCCCTTCCGTCTCAGGAACAATACAGTCCTTTGGTGCAATCATCGCGCCGTACCTGCTGCGCTGAGATGTTCAGGACAAGCTGCGATCTTTATATTCCACGACCTGCAAAGCATCCTCTCTCGCCGGCAGTACGCCTCCGACACCGCATTGAGCAATCGTGGCCACCTCTCGGCACTGCAAATCGCAAGAACTCAAGGCCCGTCGAGCAGGGTCTGCACTCGCTCGCACGACGTTAAAAGGTCACACAGCGCAACAAACTCATTCGGGTCGTGTGGCGCAGCCGCCAGACCGAACCAGTCCGACGCGTCAGGTCTTGGCGCCCACACCAGTCGCTCTTCCAGAAGATAGACGCCGTAGACGACGTCAATGCCCTCACGAGTTCCCAAGTTCAGGCCCGGACGCATGCCGTAGGCAGTCAATGCCGCATTCAGCACGATCGCCACCTCAATCAGCGTGGCCCGATAGCCCGGCTGGCGTATGACCTCCGTCCCATGCACGCGCTCTAGCCAGGTCGCGCCCAGTTGGACCACGACCAGCGTGCGGTCCACGATCTGACGCAGATCCTTCTGCGTCATGATTTTCATGTACTTGGCGGGTTCCAGATGGATATCGACCGCTGCCGAAACCGCACCGCAACGACTGTGGCCGAGAACGACGATGGTGCGCAGGCTGTCCTTCAGATGGTGGACCGCATAGCTGAGGCTGCCCATCACATCGTCGCCCAACCCATTGCCGTCAGCCCGGACAACGAAGAGGTCATTCGGCCCTTCTGAAAAGATAAGCTCCACCGGAACACGCGCATCAGCGCAGCCTACGACTGCAGCAAACGGTTGCTGTTTGGGGGCTGCACTGTGCCGATGGGAAAGGCCGACATCACGCGGATCGACATCAATTCGCAATTTTGCCGGTTTGGAGAGAGCCGCCCGATCAAGGAGTTCGGCGAAGGCGCGGTTTCCGCCGTCTAGTCGTCGCCGGGCAGCGTTTGCATCCGACGGGAGCGGCCTATGGGCTGCGTCAAAGGCAAAGCGGTAAGTCACCTCGGCCAACCACGCTGGATCTTCCGGCGAAGGGATTTCAGGCAGTTTGCTTGCCATGCTGAAGTGTCCTCCCGACAGCGATCCGCTTGAGTGCTGGTACGTGACTTTCCCATCGCTACACTTCGCTATTGCGATTCATGTAGGCATCTCTGCTGCGAGCTTCGAAGGTTGCGCGACGCTCGCGTCTGCGACTATGCGACTAAACCTGCATGCGGGAGGGTTCTCTCCATCTTTCAACAGCTCTCCAAGGATCAGAGTGCTCGGTCAGCGTCTTCAATTTCCCCTCTCAAGCCATGAGAGCGCTTGCTCCGTTTCCCCGAGGGCGAAAACGCAGATTTTTGGGTGAACGAAATAACCAGCGAGGCCCGGAATGATTCTCAGACAGCTACTGTCTGTCACAACCGCAATGCGTTCGATGGTGCGATGGTGACCGGCGACAAACTTCAAGTGCGTGGTGATTGCTTCGAATGTCTCCCACCCGGGGAACGACTTCATCTTGATCATCAATCCAGCCACCTTGCCCGTTGAAGAGATCACACGTTCAAACTCTCTTGAAATCGCCTCGAAGTCCGCCCGCTCGAGGGGACCTTGCGGCGTGATGATCAGTATGCGTTTGTCGTCTAGGGTCTCAACGCCAATCATGGCCTCTCTCTATTCTTCCAGCACTCGTCGGCTCTCTCTATTCGGAAGCCACTGCCAACATAGTCTCGCCCTAAGGTGCGCGTAAAATCTCTCGCACTACGTCAGCCTCGATCTCGGCACCTACCGTTTCATACTCCTCGATCAGAACGCCATCGCGGCAATCCAGACTGTGGCGAAACCTTTCAAGTGTGGAACATGCCGTGTCATAGGCTTCAAAGATTTCACCGAACGGCCAACCCTCCTTGACGTTCTGAAGTTGGGTTCTCACAGCCGGAAGCTTCAGCATCAGCCTGATCCGACCACGCCGCGCCGCGTCCTGGTTCTCGTCCGGGTCGATACCATCGCGCGCTCCCCCACATTTTAGTTAGATGATGTCAAGGACTCGCGCGCGTGAGAAGTATGTTACGGTAGCCACTGTAGTATGGCACGGTCAGCCATGGGTCAGACGGGTCGCAAGGTGCACTGGGCGGCCAGAGAAGCCGACCGCCTCGTCGGGATCCCGCGGCGGTCTACGCGCTGCCTACTTCCGCGGGGTATTATTTCGTCCGTTCGATGTTGGCGTGCGCTGAATGAATCGATCCACCATTGTGCTTGGTCGGGAGGAACCGGGGACGCAGGAGACATACAAGGTTGGACCGCCTGTTCCACCGGCTCACGAGGTGCAGGAGCAGGTTGAGCACATTCTCGGTAGCGATGAATCCTGCTACCGCAGCGGGGACGAAACCACTTCGTAGTCAGCGAGACACTTGCTGGCCGCCGCGGTTAATCTGAAGGCGTTCACCATCGCACAAGCAGTTTTCGGGCGAGATGGGAACTTCGGCGCGCAAAAAGACCCATATGTTCGGATAGAGGCTGGGCGCATAAGAAGAGAACTGGAACACTACTATCTTGTAGCCGGATCCTCCGACCGTATTGCAAGCGGCAGGCGTGCGACGAGCGGCGCATCTCCATGATTAGCCTTTCAACAACTGACAGAAAAGGAAAGAGCGCAGCGGCCGGCTACGGCATCAATTGAGTGCCAGCCACAGGCGCGACAACGTCGTCTGCGAATGACACGTAGAGCGTGCTCGCAAGAACGGCGGAGAGGCCGCAAAGTAGAAGAAAGATCGCCCGATCTGTTTTCGTTTTTTTGTCTTTAGACAAGTTTGTGGCGGGTTGCCTGTCCGGAGCTTCCGGAAAGAGAGGAATGACTTTTGCTGAATGCATCAGGCTGCTCTCGTTTTAGTAATATAAAAGATAATGGGCACAATTGATGTATTGTCAATGCAGTATGTAACCTGGCGTTTTGCCGCCCACCTTTTCAAACAGTCGTGTTGGTTGCATGCTGGAAACGCCATTTAACTTTGAGGGAATATTCGTGGCCACAGGTACGGTGAAGTTCTTCAATGCGGACAAGGGATTCTGGTTCATCAGCCAGACGGAGGAGCTAAGGATGTGTTCGTTCACATCTCGCCCCTGCAGGGACGGCCAGAAAGTCTCCTTCAATACCGAACCGGATCGGATGGGTAAGGGCCCGAAAGCCATCGATATCGAATTGCTGTACGACGACCGTTCGGTCGCATGACCCGGCACCTGCCGCGAACATCGTCTGATTCGCGATGTGCTACTGGACGCACTTGCTCGAGTGGTGCTTTCAGCAAGGAGCCAGGCACTCAGACGCACCCTCCGCCTGAGGTTGAGGGACCAAATGGCTTCGGCGGGGCACTGGTTATCCGAAACCATCCGCTCGGGGCTTGAGGGTACGTCTGAGTCGGACCTCAAACCGATCAGAAGGCTTGACGTCACCCGCCCTGCGGCAGAGGGGTTGCGGTGCCGCAAGTCGTATCAAGTTGTATGCGGCTAATATTTGATGTCTCTGCCCGTCTGACGTCCCGTCTGCTTGGTATCTCGTTTGTCTTGACGGCACGCGGCATTGCTTTTGTCGTTAGCGGAGCGGCACGCCTGCTTCGTATCCCGTGCGCCTTGGCGGGTATCCTGGCGGACATCACGCGCAGCCTTGCGCTGTTGACCTTGCTCCGTCGCCCACGACATAGCTGGCAAACCCGCAAGGAACATCGCAGCCACCAAGGCGGCGAAGAGAGGCTTGAATCTTAACATTGTCCGTCCTCCTGTTGAAGAGCCACAATTGTGGTTGTGGTCTCAATGCCCTTGGTGGCGGCGTCAATGCCGCCACCGTCTCGCCAGCTGCTGCTACATCTTAGAGGCTGCCTCTATTGCGTCCACTAACGCAGAACTGACGCTGCACTATGGGCCGCGGTCTTCTCTGCACACCTCTGCGATCATCGCTTGGCGAGCCATGCCGAGACATGCAACTGTCATTGCCATTGCGATTGAAACAAGCCGTATCATGTTCGGCCTCCCAAACGGCCTCGCCCGTTCCAAGAGCGAGTGCTCTTGTATGTGGCGGTATTTTTGAAACCGCACCGGCCCGCGATCAGAATCGACCTCGGCAGGGCGCGATTTAGAAACACCTAATAATAGCATGATACGCTGCGGGATACGGGTATCTTTATAGAGTTTACGCGAGGCTACAGACTATTGCCTGACAAGAGCGCGTTCCGCTCCAGACAATGAAGCCGCTTTCCGCGCGTTCTCAAGCAAGATCTGCTTGACGAAAACCAATAGGAGACGGTCGCCCATGGGTCGATATCATTGAAAGGCTGGGGGAACATCCGGGACGCTGTGCACGCGGTTTTTCCACGATATCCGCTATTCCCGTACCTCATGCAAAGTCGGACTATTGAAGCCAAATGAGCAGCCTTCAGTTCCTCCGCTGGCCGTACAGCAGTAGCCTGTCGATGATAACCATTCGTGGATCAGCTGGCCGCCGGCCGCGTCAATCTGTATCACCGGGAGAACTAAACACCCGCGCGGTAACGTGGAAAACGGTCGCCTATCCGCCGTGCTGCCTCGTCGGCGCTATGCTTTGAGCGCCCGCATCGTCTATTCGGACGACATCTCTGATGGTAAGGTGTAGCATGCGGTTTGGTCCAGTTCGGCTTCCAGGTATGCCGCGCCGCGGGCCATCGACTCGATGAAAAGCGTCTTTCGGGGGGAAGAGTCGTGGATTCAACCCAGCCTGCAGTTGTCATTGCCGGCCGCAATCCGTTGCGCCGCACGGCGTTCATAATGGTGCTCCTGGCGCTCGTCCTGTTTGTGCTGTCCGTCTTCATGGAGCGGCGTACACCGTCGACCTCGCAGGCGCAGGTTCAGGCCTATGTCGTCGGGATTGCGCCTGAGGTGGCCGGCCGGGTCGTCGAGGTCAATGTCGACGACAATGCGCTGGTCGAAGCGGGTCAGGTGCTGTTCCGCATCGATCCCAGCACCTATCAGATCGCCGTAACCCAAGCGGAGGCCAATCTGGCGCTTGTCGGCCAGACCCTCGGCGCTTCCACTGCGACTGTGGACGCCGCCCAGGCCAAGCTGGTGGAGATGGAGGCGGATCGGGACAACCAGCGCGACGAGTACGCGCGGGCTACCGAACTGGTCAAGCGGGGCGTGTTTTCAAAGGCAAGGTATGATGCGGCGAAATCCACTTACGAGCAAGCTGAGGCCTCGGTGACTGGTGCGCAGGCCGATCTCGCCAAGGCCAAGGAAGAACTCGGCCCGGCAGGCAACGAGAACCCGCAGTTCCGGGAAGCGCTAGCGGCGCTGGAGGCTGCCCAGCTAGACTTGGTTCGAACCGCCGTTCACGCACCATCGGGCGGCGTCGTCACGAACCTGCAGCTTTCCATCGGCAAGGTCGTCAGCGTCGGTCAGCCGGCCATGACATTCATCGATGTCGGGACGATCTGGATTGCCGCGGCCTTCAAGGAGAACAGCCTGGAGAATGTCGCTGTCGGCAATCGGGCCGAGCTGCTTTTCGATGCACTCCCCGGACGGCTCTTTCCTGCCAAGGTCGAAAGCGTCGGTCTCGGCGTATCTCAGCAGGGTGGCGGCGGGACTGACCCGAACACCGGTCTGCCGACGATCCGGACCGACACCGGCTGGGTCCAGGAGGCGCAGCGCTTTCCGGTTCGCCTGGTCATGGACGTAGAACGGCCAAAGGGCGTGCGATATGGCTCGCAGGCGACTGTCGTCATCTACACTGGCGATCATCCGATCACAAATGCCTGGGGCTGGCTGTGGATCCGCATCATATCGGTGCTCAGCTATGTCGGCTGACAACGACACCGCGCTTGCGGAGCAGCGTCGAAAGGGACTGCGGGTGGCATTTGTGGTCTCCGTGGGATTTACCTCCGCTGTCTCGCTCGGTGCCATCGTGCCGTTCCTCGTGCCTATTTTTGCCGCACAGTTCCTGTTGGGTAGCTCCGGTCCGATGCCGCTAGGCAAGACATTGGGGGCTGCCTTGCTGATCCTGTTCACGGGGATCGGCATGATGGTCTTGACGAATCTGTTTGGCGATCGCCCTTCAACATTCCTGATCCTGCTGGCGCTGATCTACTTCTTCTGTTTCGCGGCCCAGTCCGCCGGCACAGGCGGGCCCGCGATCTTTCTAGTGCAGGTCGTCGCAATTATGGTTCCCTTGATCGGAATCCTCAACAAGGACCTTGCGAATTCAATCCTGTCGATCCTGATAAGCGGCATTCTCGGCGGCACACTCCTGATGTGGCTCGCCCATGCGGTATTCCCGGAGCCCCCTTCGACGCGCCGCGTGCCGGCTCGAGCAGCAGCCGGACCTCCCTCCTATGGGCGAGCATTGGCGAACACAGCGATACTGCTGGGGGCGGTCGCGGTCTGCCTGATCAACGATCAACTGTCCGCAGCGCTAGTCATCCCCATTACAATCGCCTCACTGCTTGGCCAATTCGATGCCGCTGCGAGCAGCCGAATGGCAATCGGCCTTGTGGTCATCAATCTGTCAGGAGGGATCCTGGCATCCATCGCCTATTCCATCCTCATGCTACGTCCGAACCTGCTCTCGATCTTTCTCATCATCCTTGTGGTGACGTTGATCTTGGGCGGGCGCGCTGCGGGCCGGTCGCAAGATGCCAAGATGTACGCCGGCGCTCTCACGACATTCCTGATCCTGTTTGGCCTTGGCGTGTCACCGGTGCCCGGCAGCGCCGCTGAATCCTTCGCGACCCGCATTGTCTACGTCGGCGCGGCCCTGATCTACACGCTCCTGATGGCTGCAATCTTCTGGCCGCAATCGGAAACACGAGAAACTCATGCCAAATGACCCGCCTTGCCTCTTCAAAGGGTTCCACTTGCGGGCGTGTCCCACTTGGAACTCTTTTCTCGAGCCGTCCGGGCACCAACGACCCAAATAGCAGCATCAAAGCTGGAGGACGCACTCAGGTGACCGCCGCCGGCTGCTCCTCCTTAGTGCCGAGCCAAGCCTGCAACACGGTCCAGAGCACCGCCAGGGTCGTCGCACCGATGAACATGCCAGTAAAGCCCCAGGCTGCCAGGCCCCCGATCACTCCCATGAAAAGCACGAGCATCGGTAACTGCCCGCTGCGGGCGATCAGCATAGGCTTCACGATATTGTCTGCTCCCATGAGCAGAATGATCCCCCATGCAGCGGTGAAAATGGCCCAGCCGGTTTGCCCCTCGGAACCCAGCCAGATCGCTACCGGCAGCCAAACCAGAAGCGGTCCAATCTGGATAACGGCCAGAAAAAAGGTCGCTGCGGCCAAGGCAACGGCTCCTGGAACGCCGGCGATTGCGAAGCCGATCCAAGCCAGCACTCCCTCTAGCAGAGCCGTTCCAATGACGCCGATTGCAACGCCGCTTATGGCCCTTCCCGCGGCATTCAGCAATTCTGGCCCCTTCGGTCCAACTATGCGGACCATGATGGCGGAGACAAACCACACCACCCAGGTGCGCGACGCATGAAGTACTGCGGCTATGATGACGCCCACGAAGATTTCAAGGACGGCCACCAGAAGGCCCGCACCCAGATTGATGAGCCAGCGGCCCGCGGCAGCAAGCTGGGTTTGGTAGCGCTGCATCAACACCAGGCCCTCGCGCTGCAGTTCCTGCCATGCCGCCAACATCTTTTTCCCAACGAGCGGAAGTCCCGCAATCCACTCGGGAAGATTGGGGATACCGCGAGTGCTGGCCGTGCTCAACCACGCCTCGGCAACACTCAGATAGTCGGCGACAGCGGAACAGAGATAGATCAACGGCACGACGATGATCGTCACGGCGACCACGCCGAACAACACGGCAGCGAGGCGACGCCTTCCGTTCAGCAGCTCGACTATTCGGTCAAACAGCCCCGCTGTCGCAATGGCAAGGATCACCGCGTAGGTGAGGACACCGACAAAGGCCAGCAGTACCCAGAAGCTCGCGACGATCAGCATGGACATAAGCAGCAAAGCCAAAGCTGCCTCTATGACCTTCTGGTGTCGACCGCCTTCAACATGCACTCCCTGCATGACAACACCTCCTGGCTTGGATCAGAAGTCGGCGAAGCCCTTTTTGCAAGGGATAGCCACTGATGGTTACGTACGTCGGTCCCGTGCACCGGGCCTCGTCTCGCACCGCAAGTCCTTGCTTCACGGTTGTGCGATGTTTTGATCCGCAGGCCGCCGGGAGGGAACCTCGTCCTATCCGGAACAGCAGCGCAATCGCCATGCCATGAATAAAGATCGTAGCAAGCCGTGACAATCTGAAGTAACATCCTTGCGCGTCCCCAGCACCAGACACAGCCCAGGTGTTTCCACCGCGAGCCGAACTCGCGCCAACGCTGCCATCGTATGAAGCCCGCCTCGCTAACTCCAGCCGCGCTGGAAAGGCAGAGGAGCGGACTACAACTCCGATGTGCCATTGCTAATCTGCCTCAGGACGCAACCTCAGACAAGTAACTTACCGTAATATCTACCCTGAACTGGTTGCTGCTGGCTTCCGACCCTTACCGCGATTGCCGATCGACTGGCGCTGGAGCCAAGTACGATAACGCCAGCCGTGAAACGACTGGAAAGCCGCCGGCTTTGTCGCGTCAGCACAGTGCTGCGGATGAACGACAGGTACAGGCGCATCTGAGCTCGAAGCGGACGAAAGCTGAGGCCTGGTTACGCGATTCCTATGATCCTCGTTAACTGCCTATCCCGACGACGTCGACCACGCCCGCGCCCGGAAAAATGGGGTCGTTTGTTACCTTCCTAAGTCGTTCGATGAGCAGCATCTGGTACTGTGTCTTCGTGCGGCCCTCCAATCTACAGAGCCGAAAGCTCCGGCGTTCTGCGCGTTCCCGAGCCCAAACAAGACGGCCCGGGCCTGCTGATCCGCTGTCTTGGAAGGGACAAAGCGAATCTCGGGTTGACGTGCAGCGGGGAGGACGGCAACCACCCCATCTTGTTCGACCCCTATACGGGCTTTGGCGTGCGCACAGCGCTTTACGAAGCGGCGAAGTCATCTTAACCCGACCGGTCAAGGGCTGGGTCGGCAAAATGGTGCCCAAGCTTGGGACCGTGACACCGACTCCCGAACTAGAACGAGCGCTGCAGACGGAAGAAACCCTTGGTTACCTCGTCAGCATCGTCGGGATCAGTGTAATCGGCCGTTGCCTTGGCATAGAGGTTGTCAGCGATCTGGTAGTCAATCGTGATGCCGACCGTCCACGCGTCGCCCAGGCCGTCGAACGAGTCGCCACTGAAGCTACCGAGATCAGGGACGTAATTGCCGAAGTACTGGGCCTCCGGGGTGATGGTCCACTTTTCGTTGGCCTTGTACGCGTATTCGGCAGCAACGGTCCATTCCGACTGGGAGTAGTAGGAGTTCGGACCAGATGCGTAAATCGCTGCCAGTCCAAGGGTCCCGGGGCCGATATCAGCAAAGAGCATTCCGCGCACTGCACCGTCTTCGTTGTCGGTGTCGTAGCTGCCGATGACCTGATAGCTGATTGCTCCGGCCTTGCCGCCGATGCCAAGGCCCACACCGAAATTGTTCGGGTTCTCACCGGGTTTGTAATAGCCGTCTTCCAGCTCGTCGACGGTGACGCCAGCGTAGAAGTCGCCGTTTTCATACTGGTAGCGGATGGAGTTGTGCAGGGTTTCAAAGCTCGACAGGACGTCCGGTTCGCCGGAAAGGTCGTCATCCCACCAGCTGTAAAACAGACCAGCGCGGAAGCCGGCGATGTCGATGTAGGCCGAGTCCAGGATCGAGGTCGTCTCGGGATTGTCACCGTTGTTTCGTATAACGATCAGGCCGGTGAGCGGACCATATTCGGTGTCGCTCTTGGCGGTGAACTGCACATGAGCGCGCGTGCGAGCGTTCCAGTCCGAGGTGCCTTTCTCATCCGGGCCGGCATAGACTTCGAAACGCAGGTAACCGCTGACCTTGAGGCAGGTTTCGGTGCCTATGATATAGAAGTAGCCGGTGCCATAGGCGTCGCAGACGCGGACGTATTCAACTGGCTCGGGTTCAGCGGCGACGATTGCGTCAGCAGCAAAGACCGGCGTGGACGCAGCAGCAAATGCTGCGGCGGAGGTCATCAAAGCCATCCGTATGTTCATTTGAAAATCCTTTCCTCGATGCACCCCGCCACCGGGATCGGGCATTCCGACAATTGCCGTGATAGTCATTTCACTCTCGGCTAAATCGATCAATTCGCCACGTGTTAAAATCGTTGCTTGCGACCGCCATTTTAGATGATTGTTGTTTTCATGTGACAAGCAAATTTGCTGATGTGAAGATCGCCCCAGTGGCGATGCGTCCCTCCAAGGGGTGCCACTTTTGGGTGCGACAGGGTCGAACCTGCAGACTACCCTCATCGACCGGGAGGTCCGTCTCAATGGCGGTGGCAACCGATACCATTGCTCCGGGTGTATCGAATTGGACGATCAGAACGCGAAGACTCCACTCTGTCCGAGATAGGCAATTGGGATCTTGCCCCCGCACGTCGTCGCCAATTGCAGTGCGGTCCGACAACGGCCGTGCCTGAGAGCCTGAAACGCGTAGGCGGAAGTGGGCCGCGAACTTGCTTCGTTCGATGACTCCTGACTTCGAAGGGGTTTCTATATATGCCTGCCGCCGCGTCGAAAGATTTCCACAGTATGACTGAAAGTCGCGCGTTTCCGACCGTCCATCCTGGAAGTCCGACTACCGTATACTACCTTCTTGAAGATGTAACATCCTTTGCCGGAGCAATCTCATCGAATACCATTCCAACTAACAGAACTCGAAGTCCGCATTTCGATGTGTCCAATGCCCGGCAGGCATACCACAGTGGGAGGAATGATAATGACGGAAGCGGGAATCTACGCAAAATTTGTCGATCTCAGCCCTTTTGAGATTAAGGACGAACTCATCAGACTGGCTCAGGCCGACAAATCGGGTCGTGCATATCTCAACGCCGGGCGAGGCAACCCCAACTGGATCGCAACCAAGGCGCGCGAAGCTTTCTTCCTTCTCGGTCAGTTCGCGCTGACCGAGGCCAAGCGTGTTTCCTTCGATGAGGAAGCGGGTCTCGCGGGAATGCCGCCCGTCGACGGATGCTACAAGCGGCTGAAGGCATGGGTAGAAAAACGCAAGGGCGATCCGGACACGCCCGGCGCTGAGACGCTCGACGCTGTGGTGGATTTTGCCATCAAGAAATTCGCCTTCGAGCCTGACAAGTTCGTCAACGAACTCACGGATTCGATCATCGGCGACCACTATCCGGTTCCCGACCGCGCGTTGGTGCACAACGAAGCGATCACTCATGAATATCTGATGTGGGCCATGTGCGCTGGCCACCGCCCGAACGCGAAATTCGACCTCTACCCGGTCGAAGGCGGTACCGCGGCCATGTGCTACATCTTCAAAGCACTCAAGAATGCTCGCCTTCTGAACTCCGCTGATACGATTGCGCTCGTCACGCCGATCTTCACGCCCTATCTCGAGATGCCGCATCTCGAAGACTATTCGCTGAAGCAGATCCATGTTTCGGCGGAGGCGGAAGACCGTTTCCAGTTGACCGAGGAAGACCTGAAGCCGCTCGCGGACAAGTCCGTCAAGGCGCTGTTCATCGTTAATCCAGGTAATCCCTCCGCGGTCGCGATCGATCCGGAAAGCATGGACCGGCTGGTCAAATTCGTCAAAACCAAGCGCCCCGATCTGATGATCCTGACCGATGACGTCTACGGCACCTTCGTGCCGAATTTCGAATCCGTCATGGGCCATCTGCCTCACAACACGATCGGCGTCTATTCCTATTCGAAGTATTTCGGATGCACGGGCTGGCGCCTCGGCGTCGTCGCCGTCGCCCAGGACAACATTTTCGACAAGATGATCCGAGAGATG
>Ga0102593_1000829_pt1 | contig 39946 bp, 40 predicted proteins | sample AraplaCol_mMS_r2_2_FD_76862 | JGI IMG/M metagenome (GOLD analysis project Ga0102593, IMG submission 76862) | Arabidopsis root microbial communities from North Carolina, USA - plate scrape MF_Col_mMS_r2 (SPADES assembly) (version 2) | ecosystem: Host-associated > Plants > Roots > Endosphere...
GAAAAGAGAAAAGAATTGCATAAAAGTCAGTTTTTGTAGTAGCGACCCCCCCCCCCCCCCCCCCTTATCTCTATTCTTGAACGTGAATTATTACCATGATCTATCACATAGAACTCCGGTCGATAGTGGAAAATAGAAAATCGGTTTGGGCCTAATAAGACATGATATAAAACGTATGAACAATTGGCATAAGACCTCGCATAACCCTTTGCTCCTTTCCTCTGTCCAATTCAAAAACTCAACTGTCTATATATATTCGACTTTGAGATTGTGGGAAGACTGCTTGACACCTTCAATATAGATATTGAATTCCATAGCAGCCCCAGAAGGAACCATCTCTGCATCATAGCATAATCTCTTTTTATGCTTCTTTCCATCGGCGCTGGTGAAGTCTTTGATCTTTGCTGTCTTCATATCGATGGCAACCTTAAGACCGCACAGGGGCTTTACGGTGTCATCTCCGCGGCGAGGAGGATCACTGCTATCACATTGAACTAGATTTTGAGTGAAAATTCCTCTGAAATTATCTCTCAATATGCGCTCCCAGGACTTTCGCACGGGCTCGATTTTTGATACATTATCTCCCTATATTATGCCGAGCATGAGTTGATGATGCTTAACTGATTCATGGAGTTGATTTGATACCTTTCGAATATACCATGTGACTCGGTTATCAACTATGAAGGCTCCTTCATCTGGATGCCACTTATAATCGGGATCTGACGCTCTATGTTTCGAAGGATCAAATATCTCGTAATGTGGAAACCCGAGGCTATAACGAGATATGGTTGATGTCACACTAATGGGTGCGACGAGGAGAGGTTTCAAGTCGTCGTCATCATCCTCTGCACCCATATTTTGGTCTTCAGCAAATCCTTTGTAGACTGCCCCTCGGCAGATTGCTGTTCGGCTGTTCGTTTTGTCAGGCGAAATCCCTCACATACCCCATTTTGGTTACGATAACTTACGGCTTCATTCCCGTGGATTTGATGATGGCCAGTCGGGATGTTGAGTATCTCTCTTTGAGATGCTGATGCAGATACGGGCTTGACCCCAGCCCACCGACAAGGATGATGCCCTGAAATAAATGAGTCCGATGACCCAATCTACAGGAGATAGACGTGCGTTGGCCGGCTTACCTGGAGGCTGGCACCTTTCTGTTTGGCCTTGCTGATCTGCTCATCAACCAGTTCGTCAATACGACTGAATGACTCTTTAAAGGCTTCGATAAGATCCTGTTCTCGGAACTGGATCCTTCCATTCTTTATATGGGGCAGTCGTGATAAATCGTCTGAAACTTTGTCACCGTGCTTATAAACCTCGGCGGGAATGGGGACGGGATATTCTTCTTTGCTGTTCTTTGGGACGAACTCTCGCTTGTAATTCTTCTCCCACTTGTCCCCCATAATATCTTTGATGCCATTGGGACTAAGATGCGACCAGCGTCGACCGAGGCGATTCTTGCATAACTGCTGGAAGCATTCGTCAACCAATACGCCGCCACATAAGGCCCCTGAAGTAAGTCTTCGTCAATATTCAAGACCAACACTCTCAAAAACTCTCTAGTCATATCGAAGGTAGCTCACCAGTTCCCTCAACTGCCTCTTCCATTGTGATCGGGTTCGTTGATGTAATCTTGTAGCTGATAAGATCCTATGAGGACCATGTCAGCGCTTCGAGTTCGACTGTGATCTGAAAAGTGTTCACACTTACCACTGTTCCGCCCCCTGCATCTAAAATAAGCCACGTCTTGCCGGGTTTAACCAGATTCTGATGTTCTGTATCAGTTAGAGTCGCCATTGCAGCCGCCTCCGGTTCAAGCACAAAGCTGAGCCTGGTCTTGCCAATATCTCGAGGCGTCAATATTCCTGCTTTTTCCACTGCCTCCTGCATACTCTGTCTAGCATATCCCTTCCAGATTGCCGGAACGGTGATCACAATGTGAAACCTCAAGGAAGGCAGAAATTCGTCTCCACGGGATTTCTCAATCACTTCCAATGCATGCTTCCATTGGAATCGTAGGTAGTCAGCGACCAGGTCGACCGGTTTCCGATTCTCTCTCCGAACCTTTTCTTTTGCCGCAAGGTAGAAAGCGGATGACTTCACGCCTTCTTGAAGATCCTCGTTGTTTAGGAGGAGAAGCTTGAACCAGCGGATTGGATCGCCTACGTCGGGGAGATCATAACCCCACCAGCTGCTTTCATGCTCATACAAGAGTTCAGTCGGGCATTTGCCCTCATCACGACCGCAGCCTGGCCATTCACTGATCACACTGATGGTTTTTGCGAGAAACTCACTCTCTGTTGCGTAGGCAACTCCGGAAAACCTGAAGCTCACAAACGTGGTCAGATAGAAACACGGAGTGAGAAAATTGGGATCATACGTAGTCCCAAAGTCAATACCAATAACAAGGACATCATCTTTGTCCGTGAGATTAAGGCCGTCAACATCGAGATCACTACTTTCTGAATAGCTACCGGCATCTTCGTCCCAGTCTGTATCTCCAGAATACATCTTATTGACGTTCATTATGATTCCTGGATGCCGCAAATCCCCGCAAAAACAGATTTCGGAAATATAATGATGAGAATCTGGACTTATTTCTCGAACTTAGTCGTGGGTGGAGTCTTGTACAAATATAATCTCACCTTTAGACGGGTAAATTGGCTTCCCTTGGTATTATATCTCTCTAATATACTGCATATCCCCGTTTTGAAACACAGAGTTTTGCAAATTTTCGTATGCACCGAATTCCAGATGGCCGGTCTAAAATTTTCTTTGCCGGCATATTATTGGCAGATAATAGCCCCCCTCATCGGTCAGATATCACTTTCTTTTCGAAACTGGTTGCAGGAAATACTGTTGGCTTGCGTTCGCGGGGTTTGGGGGTCATCGGGGCGTTCATACGATTTATACCTTACTTGACATCTCTCTAACCTTTGTTCCTAGAAATGATAATCAAAGGATCATAGAGAGAGATCTTCGTTCTCCCAAAGAAAAATTCAAGTCGAGAATCATGAATGACGATGGAAAACTCAATAACCCGGACTTGCAAATTCAGGATGTCCCGCAGCCGAATATGAATACATCTATAGACGCAGCGGAGCATGAACAGCCATCTCAACTAAAAACACTAGCCTCTGAAAATCAAGATCTTCAGTCTAAATACCAGCAAGCCCTGGAAAAGCGAACCAAACAGCGCGACGAATATAGAGCTCGGTATCAGGCAGCTGCAACGAAATTGAACAAGTATAAACTTTCTGACGGAGGCTTCCCAAAGCTGGACGATAGCTATTTGATAGGAAGGGTAGAAAGTCTCCGGGACAAAACCTGGAGATTCAGTCTTCATTACTATGAAGGGGAAACAGAGGCTACTACTCGCGGACAAGCGCCTCGGGCGAATCAGCTCTTCGTTAACCACACCGAGTACAACCTGCGAAAGAATATCGACGCTCAAAGAGCCCTTGACTCTACCAACTGGCGTCCTATGGTCATCGAAAGTTTCTTATGGAGTTTCATTGTCCACAGAGTCTTCAATCGATTCTGGTGGGCGGGAAAGCATGGCCCAGCTATGGGTATTGTGTATGCGCGCATGAAAAAGAGTAAGAACCTCACAGCATTCTATCGACATCAAATACGTCACTCGCTAATTCTCTGATAAGACCTAGTCAATCCGACTGCTGCGGAACTTCAGAGCTTCCAGACGTGGTCTGCTACTACAACGAAGCTCATCAGAGAGTCCCAAAAGCGTGGGCAGCCTGGATGGGCCGAAGATTGCGATGATCGTTTGGATGATCTCGTGCATGAAATATGGATATCAATTGATCAACATCGCTTATCTGAGCCCGGTAGCCTGAAGAAAGATATTTACAGTATCTTACAAGTCGCAATCGACCTAGATGAAGAGATCAGTCAGCTATTAGCCCATTTTACATGGGAATTTGGCAGACCAGGAGAAGCCTTTGACGAAAGAAGAATGAGACTTGCAGAAAGTGAACAGCTTCATTTAACAAAGGCGATCAACATTATCATTTGCCCGGGGATCACGAAGCGCGGACAATCAGGAAACTTTGACAAGGTAGATTGGCTTGTACCCATCAAGGTATCTTGTTCCACTCCACTTCCTGCTCCCTTGGTGAGTCGGCGAGCCCAGATATGTCATAATGTCAGTCAATTTACCAAAAATCTGGTTTTAGGCGGAGAAAGACATTCCTTCTGAATTTGTATCCAAGCAGTAAGTTGCGAAGGAAATGTCACAAGTTGTTGCTTCACAATGGTTGTATTAAGATATAGGTATATCTGGGAAATATCCTCATTCCTATGCATTATGTAGCCATGGTATTCAACTTTGCCAAAATACGATTCCGATAAGTTATAAATACATATTCCTTTTAAATAAGCCAGTGATAATGACATTCGGAATTAACTTCAGCATAAATAATCTCTGGCAATGCCCTTAGCGCTCCACTACAGTGCTACTATTACAAAAGACACTACATCGAACAATCTTGCATGTACGATAAAACTCGGAGAAGACAGACATAATTCGATATCAATATATACAAGGGCACTGTAACCCTCACGCAGATACTTGAGAACATATCAGAATGCCTGCATTACGACTCAACAAATGGAACATATCTTTCGCCAAGTAAAGGACTTGGAATGGCTCAAGGAGGCTTGCTACTGCCACCAGAAGATCCTTGGGTAGCTATGGGTTCCTCCGCGGAGCTAGCAACCTACCCACAGACATGTAGGCGCAATCTGACCCGAGTGGCGGCGAACAGCCTCAAATGTTTCGGTAAGGTATTTGGGCCGACTGAGAAGGATCAATGTAACATCAGCATTCAAATTTACTAGTTTTCATGCGCGAACACGCTCCGCCTGCCATCACTGTAGGAGGTTGCCGCAGCGAGGCTGATTTCTACTTGCAGCCAGTCAGCTTCGGTGAAAGCTACGCCGCAAACCCGGGTGAAATCCTGCATGGAATATCTACTCTTGGCCTGCATAACGGTGGCGTTCAATCTCAGCTGACAAGACCCCTTGGGTACCGTGATAATCCAAATTTGTATTTCTCTAATTGCAACCGAAATATGGTACTATTGCCAAAGCCATATGAACACGCGCTCTTAGCTCGATTGCTCAGGATTGCATGTACAGTTGATTGAGAGCCCCGCCCCTCTCTTATATATAACTACTATTACACTGAAGTATACAGAATAGACTTCATACATCTTGCCTTTGAACCCCTGATTACCAAGTCATGAACTTGATGGCGTCTTTCTTTAGCCGGAAGTGCCTGGATCTCTACATAGCGCAGGAACAGATCCCAAAGAGACTCATTTCTTTCGGCAAAATCTAGAATTGGGGTGAATTTTACTCTGAATTTTTCAAAGACCTGGTCGAATACTGCTTCCATGATGCGAACACGACCCTCGGGATATGCTGAGATAAGGCGAATCTATGTCGGTCATATTTGAGCTCTTCGCACTCCTTCTGGGGTATTTCTCGAAAGAAGACTTACTGGAAAGATCGAATATTTTTCATACCCGGGCTGGTAGACTCGGTTATAGGAGGCACTCATTAGAACACTGAGCTCTCCCTGTGAGATCATATTATTCAGATTCTCCACGTCATGTGATGTAGACATAACTATCTTCAAATGAGGCACATGAGGAGTTTGATCGTTGGCACAAGAAGTTGGTAGGATCCACTCGTAAAGCGAAGACATCACAAAATCTAAGTTTGGGCTAAATTCCCAACCTGCATCGATCCCAAAGAATGGGTGAGTGCACATCGGACTGGAAATGACTTTGTTAAGCTCTCCGGGGAGGCTGGACACATGAAAGGTGGTATCAATATAATGGCTTACTAGATTTCATTCCAAAACCCATTTTCCAGTACGGGCTCCAAAGGAGAAAGCCCAGTCCGTCCCCCATATTGAACCTTTTCCAGGGCTCGAATGATAGACAATTCACTCCGGTATTCAAACAATCCAGGAGAAGAATAAATCTGAGGGTAACTGGCGGCTACAGGGCCGACAGATTCGAGAGGTCTGAAATAGCGACGTCCTGATGATAGGGAAGTGATATCAGGAAGAGCCGTCGCATCTACACCAAAAGAAGAAAGTTTTTGGTACTCGAAAAAGGCTTGCTCTGCATCTTGTACAAAGTACATGAATAGATCGTGTAATTTGAGACTGCGCTTCGTTTCGAGTTCCACGAAGTCCTTCGCAAAGGGGTCGTCCTCTGTAGCACGGCTCATTGATGTAAATGTCCGAGGCATAGTGAGATCAGAGATCTTCCTTGGATCTGTGGATGAATTGATGGTAGAAAGCTCTCTGTAGTGTGTTTTTCTTTTCTTTTCTTCTTCTTCTTTTTTTCTTCTTCTTTTTTTTTCTTCTTTTTTTTTTCTTTTTTTTTCTTCTTTTTTTTCTTTCTCTTTCTTTTAAATGCTACGCCGAATAGTAATAATGACGCACGATTCAAGGGGAGACCTTGGCCCAATGATATTTAAAGCAAACTTAGCTGAAAGGGCTTAACAGAATATGATCCTCGGTCTATTTTATCCCATTCTCACCCTGTCTATTGCGCACTCACCCTACTTACCCGAGTCGCGCAACGCTCAAGCGGCGTTCACCCTGTTATACCAACCGCACTACTTACTGTGTTTTAGCCACACGCCGCTGTTTGTTGGAGGGTGATTATTTTGGATATAGCCCTTTTTGTGGTGGCTGCTTGACTACGACCAGGATAATAGTTTCAGATTTAGGTAGTGGATAATTTCTTTTTATCATATTATGCAGAGAATAATATTAAATGGTCATAAACATCAAATCATAACCCCGTAAAACTCAAAGTTCTGTTAACGCAGGTGCCCCTGACGCTGGAGGAGCAGAAAATTTTGTCTGTACGAAAATCTTCTGCATGCCCAGCTCACGGTTGTTGAATAAATCGTAGATCTCCTCCATGTCTTCAAGCTTGAAGCGATGGGTGACCATATGCAAGGGATGGATTTTTTCCTGCTGAATATACTTCAAGAGGTCTTTCCAGTATTTGTGCACGGGGGCTTGTCCATTGCCAATAAGACGGATCCCAGTCTCCATTAAGGACCCGATGTTGAAGTGATTACACTGCGCAGTACCACGTTAGGAGACTTGTCTTATAATAGAGAACATGCCACGTACATAACCAGCATAGATGCCTGTGATTCCACAGCGCCCGAATCCTCGTACCGAGGTAATCATCTCGTTGACAAGCTCAGCTGTATCTGTTTCCAAGCCTAGCAGCCTCTCAAAATAATCAGCCCATCCCTTGGTGTACTCACCAGCGGCGCATTCAATCGCCACATCAGGCCCGCGGCCGTCGCACATTTTCTTAAGGGTTGAGGAAACAGACTGGCCCTCGGGGAGATTCGTATACTCGATTGTCTCGAGATTGGGTAGTATCTCCTTAACAAAGTCCAGTCGCCATTTTCCGTGGCCGCCGTCAATTAAAATAACTCTTTTAGCACCATTGACGAAGCTGAATTCAGCGGCCATTTGACCAATTGGGCCAGCCCCCCAGATTGCCACAGTATCACCCTGCTCAACTCCGGTGTCAACAACGGCGTTCCAAGATGTTGCTAGCACATCAGAAAGATAGAGACCCTTTTCATCAGGGACATCATCAGGCAGTTGAAGAAGATTCACATCACCGTAAGGGACGCGAACATATTCCGCCTGTCCACCAGCAAATCCCCCTGTGAAATGGGAGTATCCGAACATGCCTTACGACGGGCCTTAGTATGAGAGCCTTTTAAATGTTGGCATGGCTATTTGGAAGGGGGTAATACCAGCTGTTTGACGCCCATATAGTTTGTAGGCATCCTCGCTCGAATTCGTTCGTTCGCACATGGAAGAGAGCTTCTTCTTGCAGTAATAGCAATCACCACATCCAATTTGAAAAGATGCCACCACGCGGTCGCCCACCTTAACATTCTTGACTGCCGGTCCCACACTTGCGATGATACCGCAGAACTCATGGCCAAGGATATCGCCTTTCTGAAGATTTGGGATAGCTTCTATGATTTGACAATAGATAACATATGAGCATATCCAGTACCAAATCCATCATTTGTTACTGAAAAGTAGTAAAAAGTCACAACATACCGTGTAAAAGATGCAAGTCACTCCCACAAATAGTACTACCCGTTACCTTGAGTATGACATCCCCTTCATCGATGATCTTTGGTCGAGTCGTTTCCACTGTATCAAACAGTATAAGCAAGAAAGGCGATGCATTGTGACATTGGCAAAAATGATGGATAGAATGACTGACCAACTTTAACCGAATTTTTTCCTTGCCAGGTCAAGGCTTTCATAGTATGGCTTGAGTCGCCATATCCGTGAGCCTCATAGTTGCTGACATCTGTGGTGATCGAGCTTGACATGGTGTGTGTTCACCGAGAACTCTGGGTCACTTCGATGTTGTAGATGTAATTACTAAATTTCTTGTGATTAATTGGCTTTCCAGTTGACACCTTCAAATTCATCGCAAAGGAGATGAATATATTTGTCTTTTGAGACAGCCAGGAGTCTTGGATTTTTGACATCATTCTTATGTAGCATCTCCGCATTGTACCATTATGCCCATAAGTCGCTGATATAAAAACAGGCCAAGAAAGCAACGAGATAGAGTATGGCTCATTTTGACGTCATGAATGTCAGTTACAATGAAATGTTTTTTATGAGATGTTTTATTTTTACGGGATTGTTTAGATTGGTTAAATCTCAAAGTTTTCTATATGATTACGGACTGATAAATGGAAGTAGATCTCTGAAGTCTTAAGTACTAATGGACCGAAAAGCTCACTGCTTTCTGGTGGGGTCATTTCTAATCTTCATGGAGTCGGCTGTTATTTACTTGACAGTATATAGATACTACAGAGATACTATAACTGGGTAGTCCCCATCCAAACTTGTGGTTTTCTTGGGATTTGATGTCCTAATTAGACCTTCTCAACGGGCCGCCCGCGGGCCGAGATTTCACTACTCGCCCGCCAGCATGCCGGAAAGCGCCTTATTTTGGCTCTAGTCTTCATCACTCTGAGGAGAAAATAGAGATTACCCTTCGTGGAAAAGGAACTGCCTAGCATACTTTAAAAACAACTAGGTAATTGTCTTTCCTTATGCTAGGTAGTTCGACAGAGGTGCGTAATGATCTAGGTTTTTGGTGCGTAATGAATAACTATTGTTCTGCTAATTATTAATTACACCATCGCTGAACTCCAGCAATAGAATATATGGAGATGTGCTATAATACACTGCATAATTTTCGAATTAAGATTTTAGCTCTATCACAAACCACAATGATCAGAAACCCAACTGAAATACCTTGGCCGCTGGGGACCCATTTAGTTAGTTTAATTCTTGACGGAAAATCTGCGGGAGCTGGGCAAGTCAAACAAGACCGGAGTCTATGGAGTAAAGTGGGTCTACAGTATGACGCTTGCAAGTGCCTCTTGAATAAGTTGTAATCTCATGGATTTGTTGAATACTCGGGAAAATACTGCCCATATAAGCGACTCGCCCACCCAACACGAATCGTATCACACTGTTAAGCTTTGCTAATATTTGGTTAAAGCTCTGTAGAGTAAGTTCTCCGCAAGACTATGATTGCGAAGTTGCTCCTGTCTGCTACAATTTCAATCCAAGTTAAGGGTTATGGCTACGACAATAGGCATGGCACTAAAAGTTTCCGAATTTTATGCTTCACCGACAGAGAGTCAGCTTCTCATGACATCGCAGCCAAGACCCAGGCTCTTACGGTATGTAGATCTTTGCTGACCCCTGAGTTGATGTATTTTGTAGATCGAGGACTTGGAACAGGGCAGGTTGGTGGGTCGTAAACATGAAAGTTTGAGACATTGCATAATCGTGGGTCCGATCTATCTGATCGTCGCCCAGTCCAGATATGATCCCTCGTTCTTTTGAGTACAATGATCTACATAATAGTTCCCATCTCATCGGTTCGAGAATCTTTTCACGCGGAAATATTTAGAGAACTTCACATCTATCTACATCGCGCTGACAGAAGGAAATCTATGATTTTCGCTCAGCATGGGCCTTGCGTTCGTCCATTCCCACCTCCTTGAACTCAAGGGATGACTACTAAAACGCGGACTTAGAATAGAGGATTCGCCTTTGACCCCGAAAGAGGCTGAAAGGGCTAAAACGTCCGTTCAAAAAGCCGCTGCAGAGGTAAATAGTGGCATGTATTTGCATTTCTGAGTCCCAGTCTGAAATTACGTAGCAATGCCTGGAGATTTGGATGAAACAGAAGGATCGCATTGAGGTAGACCCATTATGGGGAGATGAGGTAAGAATATGCGAGCTCGTTATAGATGCAAAGCTGAGGGGTCAAGATTGAATTCCCCATAGTCAACCTGGACGTCGATTTATCCAGGGCAACGATGTTTTTGGGACAAGCGCAGGTCATCAAACAATGGGAGGCAGAAGCTGATCATCCCGATAATCCGTACGTTGAATGTTATAGCAGAGCAATGCCTATGACTTATCTTTATCCAGGGGCATTTTGCAATGGGAATGGGCCTCATATGTTGTAGAGACGACCCCAGCAAAACCATATACAGGACGTTTATCAGATTTGGCAAACGTTGAGGATAATATGCGGAAGAGGTGCGTCGGGTCCATCTGGACTCAGAAGTCTTACCAAATCTCTAATTCGTCCTTGTATAGGTGTGAATTGATCAACAGGTATCTTCCATCGCAAGTATATGCAATTCCGCTATGTATATTCCCAAGGACTGGAGTGGCCAGCAACTGGATCTCAGGGCCCTCGAATGATCCTTTGTGTTCACAGCCTCGCTATAAACTATTAGCAAGAAATGTTGATGCTCGGTCGAATGGGGGTTTTAAAATCTGGTTTCCAATATACCGCGACAGTTTGACAATTATACCGTTTCTTGACGACACGATTCTCGGAAAAAAGAGAGAGAATTATATCTGCTTGGATCAACAGAATATTGGACGAGGATTCTGCAATATTCAAATTATTTTCCAGACTGCCAATGAGACCGAGGCAAGATGGTTGCACGATCAACTCATTCCGTTGGGATCTTGTTTGCTTGTACTGACTGCTGCAATACCGATTTGGAAGGGAATCATGGCGGATACCGACTCTCGATGGAAAAGATATAGAGATTTGGTTGATAATCGTGATTCTAACGAAAGAGATTGTCTGGTATACTTTTCTTCTCTTTATATACAACACTATTATTTACTGATGGTTGGGTTTTCACTATATAGTCTCCACAGTGGAATTGGAATCAGAATTATCTTTCGATAAATCAGCTATCTGGACTATATTATCCGGAGTCACTAAAACCAATGGATCTCTCTCTGAAGAAGTATTTGGTCAATAGTAGTATAGATTATTTTTTAGCTGATTATTTTGTATTTATTCTATTACAAGATTCTTTTATTCTTACCGAAGCAGAGACAAAAAATATAACATCAACTGAGATATATTTTTTCGAAAATCTCTACGGATATATCTGGAACTATATACGGTTCAAACCACCAACAAGTGAGAATAGTCCGGGTTGGCGTATTGAATTTCGATCTATAGAAACTCAATTAACCGATTTTGATAATACGGTTTTTGCTATTTTCTTATTTATACTCTCCAGGGCAGTTATTTGCTTTTATCTCAACTTTTATATTCCGATTGATCTGATAAATAAATCGGAAAAGTTTTGCCAAAAATATAATACCGTCGTCGAGAAGCGTTTTTGGTTCCGACGGAGAAACTGGTTTTCCAACTCAGATTGTATGGATCGGAAAATGAATTATTATTTTCAAAACAAATATCAAGAAAAGACCGGTGGACAAATATATAGTCTGATAACTGCAAATGAAATAATCAACGGCGAGGAGACTATTGGTAGTTTTCCGGAGTTATTCTTCTTTGTACACTGCTATCTTGACCATATCAATATATCCGAATATAAACGAAACACTATCAAACCATATTTATCTCTTATTCGAGATCGAGCAAAGGATAATAGTCCAATATCTGTATCTTGGATAAGAAATTTTGTCCGGAATCACGAAGACTACTGCAAGAACAGCTATATCAGTGAGAAAGTATACTACGATATAATGGGAGCCTTTATTGATGGAAATAAACATAATAGAGCATAGAGACTTTGATTCAATATTGATATTGTCTAATTATTTCTCGCGATCAGCGAATAAACTTGCTGCCCTAAGTCTCTCTCTGTATTTCCACAAAATAAACGGGATCGGACAGCCAATTACTAGAGCTATCAGCGCCAACAAACTATTTCCCCATCCGTAGCCCAGAACTGAATACATCTTCGGACTAAACAAAGAAAACCCGAATTCTGTAAGACCGCGGAGAATATATACGGTACCGTTGGCACTGGCAGCATAAAGTAGAAATGTATCTAGAAGATACGCAGTTATACACTAAAAAACGATTGTAGCACCCATAAGTGAAAGTACAATACCGATATCAGGAACAATCCAGTATATCTTGTACTCTGCACTCTATCCGTACCAGAACAGTCCAATTGGAACGAACAGTAAAGCTGGGACCATCATTGGAAGTCGAAATTCTGGCCTTTTCTCTCCACTGTTTCGAGCGATCTGTCGACAATAGACAATATCGGTCAGAAACGCACAGATAATTGCACCGGCTAAATAGCTCACATATGGGGCAATATAATTCAAAGTACCAGTACTGAGCTTCATATAATATTGATCCGTCCAGAGATACGAAAAATTTGAAAGGAGTAGATAGATGATTCCGTACAAATATCCATAATAGCACGCCAAAACTTGCGCAATTGGTTGAGTGCCCAAGAAGTAGAGTGATCGAAATAGCGTTCGTCGATAACGATAATCAAGGTAATCAACTCCATGGTCGGCTTTTCACTGGTGGAATGTTCTGTGCTAAAATGGATTAATTGATACTTTTATACATAAACTGAAAGATCTCATTCAGCCATGTACAACAGACAGAGTATGTACATGCAGATCCTGACATCATCTATAAGCTTGGAATATCTTTTTTAATACAGCACCTGCGGTGGGCGCAGTACAGACAACAAGTGTTGTCTGTACTGTACTGTATTGATGTTGGCCACCTTTATTGAAATTCTAGCAAATAAAATTTGAAGTCCACTATGGTTAATATACACATGATAACAAAGGCTGGGCGATAGCTAGCGACGGCCATATAATCTATGTTGTATCATTCTTCTTTTCTATTTCTTGCTTAATAATATAGATACAAATACCGAGGAAATGTTTTTGCTCTTCATATTTTCATCTGAATGGCCTGGAAACCTGTGTTCACTGCTGCTTTCGTCATTACGACTAGACAGAGGGCTAATAATGAGAAGATTGTACCAGTGTTTACAAGGCCTGTATAAGAGAAGAAAACAATCACATTCGAACGAGCTTGCGAAAGAGAAGTACAGAGAAATACAAAGAAGGACTATTACATGTACATGGATTGGAGAAGAATGTAGGCAGTTGAGGCCTATATTGTGATTTCAATTTCACCTTAGCTTCTAGTAGAAAGGTTTCTACTATTGAACTGGTACCAGAGATAAGACTATCGGAATAGTAGCATACATAAAAATAACACTTATCGGCTTGTAGTATCCCTTGCGTAGTTTCAGCAACAACTAGCTCTGTTGGTTTTGGTCTAGTCAACGCAGAAATCATCAAGATTTTATCAACAGAAACGAAAATGTCTTTGTATTATTTACATTCACGTATGTTTGTATACCTATACAAAAGTGAATAGCTTCAACTGAATACCTATTCAGTTGAAGCTATTCACTGCAGACGCTTATTCATAACATGAATTGTGCCTTGAGTTAGCTATTTCTCTTTCTTTTTCTTCTTCATCTCTTCCTTCATCATCATTCAATCATTTAGTCTAGCTATTCTGATGATAACCAACTTTACTCCTATGACAATCTCCTCTTTGATAGCCCTGCTATTGTATAGCCATGGAATGCATTCACGAGTCTTGCGATAAGGGAGGAATTGAAGCGAGACCAATAGTAAGTCCATTCTACCTTCGAGATGCCAGTCTCATCAATAAAGTGCTATCGGTTGAAGTACACACGATCCGAAATCCGGAATTTCCTTGTGACCGGTCATTTCAACGAAACGCTTTCGAAGTGAACTCTTAATCAAACTCGAGGCTCAAGGTCAAAGTGGACGGTTGGTTAATAAATCCAACCACAAACAAGGTCGAAGAACTTGTCGAAGCCAAGGAAGAGATACAGCGTAAAAATGAGCCAAATTTCTCGGGCAGGAATCAGCCTAAATCCTTGCATTTCTCATCTCTCATGGCTCAAATCCTCAACAACCAATATTCTTGTTCAGTCAAGAAGGTCGCGACCTTTATGTCTCGGTTACCACTTTTAGTCAAAGCTATATTGACTATATGGAATGGCCGGAGATTAAATTTGTCTGCCGATGATCTTATACCAGTGCGCAGATTTGGTCCCTATCGTATTGCAGAATCCAGAGATCTTCGGGCCTTTGCAAAGATTGCTCTCGCCATTGCAATCTGGGCGAGCCAGTGGCTCCATGGGAGAGAGGGTAGTCGGCCATCGTCGGAGTATCAAGTTTGTCTTTCTGTTAGCTTGTTTTATTCTTGTCACACAGGATCGACTTGTTTGTGTTCCTGATTGGAGCTTCGTGATTATTGCATTCTACTAAGATTAATTGAGAGACGAGATTCCAGAAGAGCGTTCTGTTCCGTATCTCAGCGGGTGCACAGTCAAAAGTGGAATGATGCTATTTGATTAAGGAGAGATTCATATAGGTACATCATCGTGCAGTCATATCAGACATCATACATAATTCAAACATATTCTTGTTTCAAAAATAATTACCGGCAAACATGTACCTGCATTGTGTCCCGATGATTTCCCAAGGATTGGAAGAAGTCCGCCAAGAAACCATCTAGCAGGTAGTAATGTAAAGACCCAGACTGGAAAGGATTAGCTATTATTCAGCTAACAAGCAGCTAACAAGAAATAAGAAGTATCAACTTACGGAGCAGGGTTGAAGTCCTGGAAAAAATTGAGATCAGTGCTACCAGCATTCTTCAGCTCGAAAGCAATAGCCTCGCCCGCGGGACAAGAGAAGGTCGAAATAACGAATGAACCACCAGGCGAAATGGTAATATCACCGAGATCATCCGCAACAGACGGGGCATTGTGGAAAGTAGTCTTCTCAGAAGCGACGCCAGAAAGCTTCGAGACGTCAATCTTGCCATCACCACTGAAACTGAAAGATGATGTCTCGAGATCTTCCTTCTTAGGGAAAAGGAAGACGAGACTGCAACTCTTGCCCGAGTCAGACTGGGGAATATCGAAGTTGAAGATACTCGAGATAGTGGATGTGACAGTTCCGTTGAATTGAGTGCCGAAGGCCGTGTCTGGGTGATCCGAGTTGACAGGGACGATCAAATGAGGGAATTCGAAGTTACCCGATGACAGGATCGCACCGCAACCGTTGTTTGGCTGTGGTGAGGGTGGAGGTGACTTCGAGCCAGAGCACGAGTCAGCCTTGAGGTTGATCTTCTTACACTTGCTGAGGTCTGTGCTCTCAGTGGAGTAGATATTCAGCCCGCCATTTTGGCCGGTCTCACAGGCGACAAAATCAGGGCTGCCGTGGAACTCCAGTTGACCGTCAGATCCAACAGAGAAACCTGGAGTAGGAGTGGCACCTTCGTCACATTGGAATTGAGTGGTCGGGGCTGGGAGAGTTAGTATGGATTGTCAAGTTGCTAGACAAGAAGTAACGTACGAGTCAGGATACATCCACGGCCATTTCCATCAGTGATGGCACCGTTTGAGTCGATGCAAAATTGCGCAGGTTTAAGACTATCATCGCCAATTCGGTTCTGGCCATCACTCAATTGACCGACGGAGCCAGAAGCTCCACCAGATGCATTAAGGTGAAAGCAGCAACTGCCGCCGCGGCTAACAAGGGCATTGGCAGCGGTGGCCGAAGCTAAAAGTGTCATGAAGCTCTTCATATTGCAAGGAAGAGAGGAAGGGATAGAATAATTAACGAAAATCGAAGCTCAGTAATGGATTATGATTTGCTGAATCTTGAGTTCTGAGTTGAGACATGAATCCCAGAAGATCAGGTCATACTTATAGCCAACAGGAAAGACCTCAACAGAGCCCCGGTTGCAAGGAAACCTGATCAGGCTCCGAGCCAACCGCGAGCATACAACAGGATAGAAGACGTCATCAGAATAAACATGAGAAGATTTGTGTGGACTAGTTGAATTTGTACTGCTCAATGAAATCATATGTCTTGGACTCAACAGGGGAAATGGATCGGCCCAGTAGTCGACATACTTAGCTGGGAAGTCAGAGGAAGATTGTGTATGTCTGTAGAATGAGGCGGATCGAGTGGCGACGAGTTGACCACGGTTCGGCTGCGAAGCTGCAAAGAAAAGCAATCACTATTGAATGCAATGCGGTTTGAGCCGGTAAGAGCACAGATCATGAGCTGTGCGGGGTATAATTTGTGATATCTATCATTCGTCTGTTTGAATATTGGTGGAGACGATGTATGCATAACCAGAAAAGGACTTTGAAGCTCGCCGTCTTTCCCGGTCCCCTTGGTCATAGCTTGGTACAGTTCATGTCAATGATTTTGTGGCTGGCAGGGGTCACCGATTGAACATCTATTGAGATCTAGGAATGAGGATGATTGTGATAGATTATGAAAATCCTCGGAAATGGCCTGAATAAGGTGTTCTGGGTGTCTTTGACAGTATGTTCTCAAGAGAAATGCTTGCCAAGTGCGGCTTGAAATCAGACACAACAAACCTGAGTGGGTAAATAAACGACAATCGCAGTAAAAACAGTGACCCTGAAATCATCACAAAGTCTATCCTTGACCATAAGCAATGTGATTGGATCGGATGGCTCTCAATCCGATGAATGGTTGCATTTCAACCTGTCGCTGGTCGTTGAATAGTGGAGACGGGCGAACGGTCCGGCCAACGACGACCATTTTATTTTTGCACAGCTGGATTGAACCATAGAACATCAGTTTTTGGATATCGATTGTTTTCGCATGACCATTGTGATGCTGTGCTAAATAAAGAGGGGCTCTGTGGAGAAATTTTAGAAAAAGCGTATCGAGGACTGGATACATACTGTAGAGCGAATAACGCACGTCATGATCACTGATGGACACGATCAATACTGTATTCCTCGTGTCTGTAATTGCGGGGTTGATTCGATCGGGGAAAGGCCTGGGTCCATTCAAGTTGACCTGGAGCATATCGGAATGATCGGAGGCAAGTGGAGTACTTGAACAAAGAAACTGGTTGCGAGGGCGATCCAGTGGAAGACTGCTGGGAGGTCAGGTGGAGTATGAAGTCTTGTGTCAACGACAGCTAGCCTTGTTTCTGCGAGAAAAGAAAAAGAAAGACTCAGAAAGAGACAGAGAAGAGAGAAGCTATCAAAAGAAAGAAAAGAGAAGAACAATTGGATCAATTCATGAGATGGAAATATCTTCAAATTTCGATGTAGAGCAATCAGCCGGCCACGTCGTTGACCACCAAGTGCATTTTGAACAGATTATATATACATAAATGCGTTCACTGTATGGGAAAGCTTTCTATATGGTTTTTTCGCGCGTTTAGACGGTCTCACCCTTCTCCTCTTTGCCATCCTAAGAAATCGTCAGTAACAGTAATCCAAGGACGAGGCTGTTAGAACTTACGATAGTGCGGTGGAACTTGACACCAACATTGTTGCCGCTGACGGAGTCGTAGGGAATAGGGCTGGTGGTGTAGTTGTAGGTTGCCTTGCGTCCGTGGTAGGTCTTCTTGACAACGTCAAGAATACCGTGACCAGCGGAGCAGTGACCCTTGGTAGCAGGGACAGGCCAGAAAGACTCATACTTGGAGTAGTCGTTGTCAGAAATAGGACCGGGGTAGGTCTCGTTAATGTAAAGGTTGCTGGTGTCGACCTTCCAGTTGACATAGCCAGTCTTCTCAGCGACCAGCTTGAGAAGGTTGGCACCACAATCCCAGCGACCAAGGGAGGGAAGACCCCAATTGGCAGACAAGGAGGCAATGATGGAGTAGTGGGTGTAGAATGTATCGTCGGTGGTACCCTTGAGGTGCTCAGGGACGGCACCACCAAGCAGAATGCTGTAGACACGGTTGGGCACAGTGTAGTTGCCAGACTCATCGAAGGTAACAAGAACCAAGGTGTCTTTGGTGAAGTACTCATTCTTGAGAAGAGGTGTCAGGAAACGGTCCAGGAAATCACCGGCAACATGAATATTGCTGTCGTGAGCATCGTTGGTCATATTGGGAGTGATAAAAAAGTGCTGAGGCAGACTGTGGTGCTTCAGGTCCTCATAAAAGGTAGTGAAGTTCTTGATCTGGCGGGGACGAACGGCATCGTTGGTGACAGAGTCGAACAGGATCAACGGGTTGTGCTTGCGCACATACTTGTTGCTTCCCGACAAGGGGTAGCGATATCCTTGATATCCTGCATGGGGCATGTCCTCCTGGTACTCGCCCCAGGCAATCTTCTTGGTATCGAAAAGATCGGCAATGGTAGAAACATTGGCAGGAATCTGGTGAAAGTCGTCGTTGTCCATGCCGAAAGTGTCACCAGCTGCAGAGGCAGCATAGTTGGGCTCCGATGGATGGGTCACCGCGTAGTAGTTGGTGAGCAGGATACCCTCCTTAGCCAGCTTGGCGAAGTTCTCATCGCTAGCGGTGGTCTCGAAGTCCTGCGGGGGTCAGTATACATGGATATTGAAAAGAAAACGGGAATTCCACCGCAAGAAAGGGCACGTACGGTATTCTCAATCCAGATGTTCACAAAACGGTCAAAAGACTTTCCCTTGACATTGGAGACCGGAGAATAAGGCAAGACAGATGCACGGGCAGCCTGGATCTCAGCCTCGGAGGGATTCTGCTCAGTGATGGTCTTCGCCGAAGTCAGGGCGAAAAGGCCCAAAGAGAGCAGAGTGTGCTTAGAGAACATCTTTGCTTGGACAAGTAGATTCAGACTCGATAGCCAAGAAAAAGCTTTGAAGGACCGATGCCAAAGAAGAAGCGAGGGAGACGATCCGGCGAATGCACGCGATCTTATACTTCACTGTAAGGGCCATGGGAAGCACCAGTCACCGGGCCCGGATTTGATCATGCAAGCTGCCATCTACCATCTTCCAGTCATGATGTTCCCACAACAAAGCTTCACTTCGCTTAGATGCTTAGTCTGTTTCTCATTACCACGCGGCCAGGATAAGGATGGAGTCACGCAAGCATCACGTTGCATCGCAGAGGAGGGTGACTGGCGATGATATTCGATCGTGTCCGCACTGGGCCTTGCGAGCGGGGCTGGTGGGTGGAGCTAGCCATCCGAAGCCTTTTTGGAGAAACTTTTATTGGTGGTGGAATGTGAGTGGTGGAGATGTTCCTGGCACGTTGCGCACATGCCGAGTGTCACTGGTGGATCATGTGAGTGGAGTGTGAGAAGATGAAGATGAACTTGGATGAATTCAAGTTGGTAGTTGAAGTAGAAGTAGAACTTGAAGATGAGTGAAAATGAGTGAAAATGAGGGAGGGAATAGATGAAGTTAAGAGAAAGCTGACTAAGACTGCACGTGCTTGGCAATAGCACAAGATATTGTATAGATATATATATATATATCGGTGGATGAAATGGTGGTGGTTAGATTTTGAAGTATATGTAAATAAATAGAAATGTATAAATGTAATTCGGTTTCAGCATATTTAGCATGATATGTAAGATTTTATGATAGTAGTGAGGAATAGTATGATACTAAAATCCATGGTATAACATGATACTGGCAGCGGTAGTTTATGTGGCAGAACATCGGACATACACTACTTCTATATAAATAAATGGAGCATCGTGTACATTCCAAAGTAGTAGTAGCAGTACTACTGCTACTACTGCTGAAGCTGGCTACTAGTAGAATTTGTGTTCAAGAAATGTATGACTGATTTATTAATACAATCTTTGCTCATGATTCTTGCCTCAATAACTATTACATATTTATCGTGGGAGTCCATCTCCGCCGAGGGGACCGGAACTGCGCCAAAGGAGAATAACATCAATCGAAAGGAAACGGGGTTATCAAAGTGAAAAAGAAGCCACAGGCCAGAAGAGAAGAGGCAAGAGACAAAAAGCCAAGACGGTCAAGGAAAACAGAATGCCACTTTTCGTTTTCGTTTTGTTTTTGTTGCTTTAGATCTTTGCTGATCCACCTTACTCGGGCTTCTTACCAACCATTAGGTACATAGGGGTGAACAGGTTCTTCTGCGCACCCTCGACCAGGCAGTCAGCAGCCAGAGCAAGACTGTCGGCGGTCTTTTGGGATCCCTTGGGGAAGAGACCAACAGTCTCAAAGGTACCGACAAATCGGTGGGCAAGGCCACGGCCCCACCAGGTCATGCGAGCGATGGTGAAGAAGTCCCAGATGGAACCCATGTGCTTGAACGAACCGGCCAGCGGGTAGTACCAGGGAGTGGCATCGGGACGGGCAGCCAGATCCTCGTGGTGGACAAGATCGAAGCCAGCATCCTTGATAGCCTTGATACCTTCGGAGATGGTAACCATGTTGGAGATACCATCACCTTGCTCGATACCGAGACGGATGCGACGGTGCTCAGGGTTGTTGTTATCGTACTCGTCAGTCATAAGCCACTCATAGACACCAAAGGTACCACCGGGCTTCAGCACACGGAAAATCTCGCTGTATACGCCAACCAGCTCGGGAGCGTGGACGGTAGCCTCAATGGCGTAAACAGCGTCGAAGCTGTTGTCGGGGAACTTCATCTGCATGAAATCACCCTTGACGAAAGCCATCTTGTCCGAGAGACCCTGCTTCTCAGCGTAGTGGGTGGCGCGGTCGATTTGGTAGTCGTTGTTGTTCAGACCAGTAACATGAGCACCGCTGAACTTGACCATCTCACGAGCCGGACCACCGACACCGCAGCCGACATCCAGAACCTTCATGCCATCCTTGAGACCGGTTTGCATGGCGAGGTAGTGCTCGTGGCGGGCGATGGCCTGGTGGAAGGGCTCACCGTAGGCGAAACGGCAGAAGTGGAAGGAGGATCCCCAGCCATACTCGTAAAAATCGGTGGCCAAGTTATAGTAGCTTAAGAATCAGTTAGTATGTGACAATTGAAGTTTGCGCAAAGGCAGAGTGTAGGGGAGAGGCCACGTACTGTCGGGTCAAGGTGGCGTACTCATTGCGACGAGCCTGTTGAGAGGGAGAAAGTTGTTAGTCAAAACTTCCTTCCAATGTCTCTGGCAACAAATCAAATTGCCCTTACCTCGCGAGTCTCATCGGTCTCATCGATATGGCCCTTGTTATCCCAGTGCTTGAAGTACTCATCGACGGCGGCCTTCTGAGCAGCGGCGTCCTTGCCACGCATAGCAGTCAGACCACCACGGGCCTTGGCAGACTTTCCGTGAAGAGCCTGGTTGAAGGCAGCATCACGCGAGATGTTCTCTTGTTCGAGAGCAGTGGGAGCCATTGTGAATGAAGAGGCGGAAAAAAGGATGCGGGAGGTTTGGGGAAAAAGGGGGGTGTTGTGGAGTTGATTGGGGAGAAGTCGCAAAAGACAACTGTGGGTATTCAATTAAATGAAGAGTACAGAAAAAAAGAAACAGACAACCACAACAAGGAAGTCCGTGATCTGGAGAAGCGAATTGAGGTTGAGAGAAAGGATGTGAAAAGGAGATAAATAGTAGACCAGTCCAGAGACACTTTTTGGCAATGCAAAAACTTAGGCCAATCACGAACCCCTGAGCGACTAGCGCGGTCGAGGCTGCAGAGCGGGTACTGGCACTTCCGGGCGGTGGCTAAGCCGGAGGAGGGCCCATCCGGCCAAGGGAGAAGGTGACCTGATGATAACAGAAGAACAATGCAGCCTTGTGAATTCACCTCGGAAGAAGATGAGAAGAAACGAAGTCGACGCGGCCAAATCGAAAATGATATTGGATGTCACATGACACTCTCGGAAGCCGGTCGTTCCTGCCAATTTTTGTTTTATCTTTTACATGTGGTCCTTCCCTTTTGAGAAAGAACATCTTCAAGTCACGTGTATACATCAGCCACAGCCACTCGCCACAGTATTAGTCAACATCGACTTGCAGAATCTCGTCGATGAGCGAGTCTCTTTTGGATGAACAACCACCACCTCCAAAGATGCCTCCTCAGATCAAACATGATCTTAACCGCGCCGGATGGGAGTCAACTGACTTTCCATCCGTTTGCGAAAACTGTTTACCTGAAAATCCTTATGTACAGATGCTGAAGGAAGATCACGGTGCTGAGTGCAAGATTGTAAGTCCAACTTAAACAGGCTGAAAAAAAGGGTAGTATACTAACAGCTCCTTCTAGTGCACACGACCCTTTACTATCTTTCGCTGGAAAGCAGACCGTACCTCTCGACAGAAGCGCACCAATATCTGTCTTACTTGCGCCCGTCTCAAGAACTGCTGTCAATGCTGCATGCTCGATTTGTCATTTGGTTTACCTATTATGGTTCGTGATGCTGCCCTGAAGATGGTTGCTCCTGGTCCGGAGAGCTCGATCAATCGCGAGTTCTATGCACAAAACCATGAGAAGGAGATTGAAGAGGGTCGTGGTGCTATCGAGGAATACGAAAAGACCGACGACAAAGCCCGCGAACTACTGCGCCGCCTCGCCAACAGCCAACCTTATTACCGCAAACCCCGACGTATCGAAGGACCTTCTGGAGGCGGCGAGGCTAGAGAAGAAGATGGGGAGCCATCGAGCAAGGCCGAGCAATCGCAGACACACAGTCGTTACGGTAATGGACCGGGCCCTATTCGTACCAGTGAAAGTCGCGTAGGCAATCGCATGCCGGGTCGTGGAGGACGCGGAGGACGTGGCGGTGGTGCTGGACGAGGTGGACGGCCGTTCCCTGGCACTGCACAGCTTCCCCCATCCGCGGCGGACATTCGACCTCCTGCAGACCCTAATGTCACTTCATTATTTGTGACGGGTGTTGAAGATGACTTGCCCGAACACTCACTCCGGGCCTTTTTCACAGAGTTCGGCCAGCTTCGTTCTTTGGTTTGCTCCCACCGATCACACTGCGCCTTTATCAACTACGTCAATCGGGCCGATGCCGAGGCCGCCGCCGAAAAGTGTCAGGGCAAAGCTGTTATTCAAGGTTGCCCCCTTCGTGTTCGCTGGGGTAAACCAAAGCCACTGGACAACATGGATCGCGAGGAGCGTATTCGAAATGCTCGTGAGGGTCGACAAGCAGCGGGACCTGCCCCCAAGACTGGCCCATCCGGCAAAAAGGCCATCACGGCGGGTGACTCCTCCGAATCGGCCAAAGCGCCGGCTTATACTGTGGCACCTCCACCTGGCTCTGGTGATGTCCAGTATGCCAGTCTGAACGGAGACTAAAGCGAAAATCATCTTATCTCATTTACGACCTTCTTGAAACTATATTTCCTTGTCCTTTTATTTTATTTTATTTTGGGTCGAATGTTGAATGTCATGGAATTGACGGTTGCATATGGATTTGTACAAAGCGGGCGTTGCTGGATTTCTTTATGCAGATTCAAATCAAAAAAATACCCGAGACGCCAGAAAAACAGACAGACAGAGAGGGAGAGAGGAATTTGGGTATATTATAATACACGGTCACGCTAAGCTGATCTTTTGAATCAAGCCATCCGTAAGGTAGAGGAAGTAATGCAAGGCGGGCCGAGGGAGATAGAACAAGCATCAAGACGTCTAGGATCATGAAGAGCAAGCCTTATGAATCTTGACATTCTGGCCTGCAACTTTGATTGAGTCGTTGTCTCCTCGCTCAATCTCATCGTGAATCCGAAGTTCTGCATCGAGTCAGCCAATGTTCGATATACCATATACTCCTTCATAGCCATGATCTTGTAGATCTGATCCCAGAGTATATCCCTGAGGGACAAAAACAATGACAGCACATACCCCACTTAGCAGCCTCATTCCCATCCTCTCGCGCACCCTGCACAAGGTTGTGTCGCAATAGATTAGCCACCTCAATGGCATGGTTGATCTGCATGCCGGTGTCGACTCCGACTCGACGGTTCTGGTCGAAGTTGTTCCGGGCTTCCTGACGAGCGGCAAGCATGACGCGGATATCATCTATTATGAATATTCTTATTAGCCAATTTCTAGTATCAACACATCTCGAGCCAGGAAATACAAGTAGATGCCGGCTATCAGTCCAGACATCCGATAGCGCGTACCTCGGAAAGCAATACGGGTGGCCCGAAGGACCTGGCGATATGCGCTCAGCGCAGACAAACTTGTAGAAGCCATGGTAGAAATAATCACACGAAACTCGAACACAAGAATCCCAAGCAGAGTCGAGCAGATCAAAAGTTCATTCGGAGAGAAAACAAAAAAAGAAAGGAAGCAACTTTGGAAGCAAAGAAGAAGGCGGTGAAACACGGGACCGGCAGAAAAAAAGACTTCCCTTTTTTTTTTTTCGTCGAAAGAACTTCCCCTCCATTCACCCCCACACAATCCAATCATTTCTCTCTTTCATCTGAATCATGGCTGCCGCGCAGGTTGTCAACGTTTCTCTTCCTTCCCTTCCTCAGGGTTGGTCTGCTGAGAAGGACTTTAAGCCTGTTGGTGGTCTTTCTGCTGCCATTCAGCGCAACATCGAGCCCGTGGGCCCGTACTTCCTGGCCCACGCCCGCCGTGTACGTTAAGATATAGCTGCCTTGAGAGTCTATTGCTATCTTATCAAATACTAACAACCTTATAGAAGCGTCACAACCGCACTTTCTCCGAGGACGAGCGTCTCCAGGCTCAGAACAATGCCAAGAAGACCGAGGATGAGGAGAACATGGACATTTCCGAGGATGAGGACCCTATGATGCTCTCCCGAGAGGCCAAGGACTGGAAGGGCCAGGATCACTACGCTGTCCTGGGTCTGACCAAGTACCGCTGGCGCGCCACCCCCGAGCAGATTAAGAAGGCTCACCGCAAGAAGGTTCTGCGTCACCACCCCGACAAGAAGGCCGCCATGGGCAAGAGCGACGAGAACGACAGCTTCTTCAAGTGTATCCAGAAGGCTACCGAGGTTCTGAGTGACCCTATCCGCCGCCGTCAATTCGACTCCGTCGACGAGGCCGCTGAGATCGACCCGCCTTCCAAGAAGCAGGCCAGCAAAGACTACTTCAAGGCTTGGGGCCCCATCTTCGAGGCCGAGGGTCGTTTCTCCAACAAGCAGCCCGTTCCCCAGCTGGGTGACGACAACAGCACCCAGGAGGAAGTTGAGACTTTCTACAACTTCTGGTACAACTTCGACAGCTGGCGTTCATTTGAGTACCTGGATGAGGATATTCCCGATGACGGTGAGGGCCGTGATCAGAAGCGTCACACTGAGAAGAAGAATGCCAACGCTCGCCGTAAGCGCAAGCAAGAAGACAACGTCCGTCTTCGTGAGATGCTGGATGAATTGATGGCTGGTGACGAGCGTATCAAGAAGTTCCGTCAACAAGCCCGTGCCGGCAAGGATGCCAAGCGTAAGGCCAAGGAGGATGAGGCCAAGCGTCTGGCTGAGGAGAAGGAGCGTGCTCGTCTTGAGAAGGAGCAGCAAGAAAAGGCTGCCGAGGAGGCTGCCAAGGCCGAGCGTGAGAAGAACAAGAAGGCCAAGGAGGCTGCTAAGAATGCCTCCAAGAAGAACAAGCGTGTTCTGAAGGGTTCCGTCAAGGATGTCAACTACTTCGCTGATGGCGAGGCTTCCGCTTCCCAGGTTGACTCTGTCCTGACCGATGTTGAGCTCATCATGAGCAAGATTGACGTTGACGAGCTGGCTGCTCTCGCCGAGAAGCTGACCATTGCCGGTAAGGACGGTGCTGCTGTCAAGTCTGCCTGGACTGCTGAGGGTCAGCGTCTGGTTGGTGCTGGCAAGGTAAACGAGGGTGACCTGAAGGCTTTCGCTTAGATAGATCTTAAAAGAATCCGGGTTGAGTCCGGTTGATGACTACTTTATGCCATATAGAAAGACGATGCATTGATATATTTACCTCGGTCAACAACCATTCCATATTAGTATGTTGAAGTTATTAAGTAGGTACTTAATAACTTAGGTATTGCTACTCTACATAATGCCCTAATTGACTCGGAGAATATCTGATGTTGCCCTCATTCTATTAACATCCCCCAAGAGGCCTTCCCACTGCGCAATGAGATCTTTTCTCTCCTTTTATCTCGAGATGATGAAGACCTAGGGCTCCAAGCAGGAAGAGCAGCACGTAAGTGATGCTTCCATGTCGAGGGAGCCTCATCATCCTGTCTCTTGGTCCCCAATTTCTTTGATATCTTCCTCGGTTGTCTCGTCTGTACAACAGCATCTAGTAGATGCTGTTGTTCTGGAAAAGATCGTCTGAAGATAGGCTCTATCGATTCTGGAACAAAGCCAAATCCTCCTGCATTCTCCTCCGAGGGTTGAATCTCCTCAGCCATTATCAACAGCCCTCGGCCGCGTGAATTGGCATTTATATGTCTCACATACCATGATCTGGCAAATGTATTTACTAACATGCTTATGGAGTGGCCGTAATTTGAACCACTCACTGATATTATGAGATTGTTCAACTTAACTGATCCAAGAGGCTTAGCATCAGCAATGACTTGGAAGATTTCGCTCGCGAGCTTTTGATCGATGATTGAGTCAACGATAATTCTTTCCACATGTCCGTTTCGAAGTTGATGCTCTTGGTAATCTACTCTCTCGCAAGGCTGACTCTGAAATTCGTCAAAAGATGGATCATCGAGTGGCATGTTCTTATGAGATAAGACGTTTTCGTTTGATGAAGTCATTTCCACTCGCGAGGCCTCATGCAGTTGAAAAGGTAAGATCTCATAGTGAATATACAAAGTCCTGAGGCTTTTGAATGACGCCAAGGCCCTGTATAAGCCCATTTCATCTTGACTGCGGTTCAAGGGAACTCCCAATTCTTCGAGTAAGGGACATGCTCTACTGATCAGCCGGATTTCCTCCTCATTCACGAACTGCCATGCTGCCGGGTTCAAAAGCTTCAGTCTGCGCAGACAAGGCCCGTAATAAGCGACCAGGGACTTTATACTAATCAAAGAATGCCATCCGTCCAGCTCAAGCTCAGTTAATTGTGGCAAAGTGTGAAGAAAGTTGTCCACAGACTCATAGAAGTCGGCTGGTCTCAGTTCATCGGAAGAGATATTCAGCCTTAAAGCACTCAGAGAGGAAAACGTGCGATTTAATTGATTCCGTCCATTGAACAGATCATCGCCATTCAATCGACCATGGATTTTCAGAGTCTGCAAGGTTGAAAAGTCGATGTAATGACCCCATACGTACAGAATATCATCATCAAAGCTTGACGTGCTCTCGAAATGTAGAGATTCCAATGAAATTTTTCCAGACGGATGTACATTTTCGGACGGGATATTTGGGGCCCTCTCATTTCTGCTCAATCGAAGCTCTTTGAGATTAGGCACGCTAATCACACTTCTCAATAAACACTCTCGTTGCTCAAAATTTCCCCTGAAGTTGTGGCAGTCTGGACCAATGCGAATCGACTGAAGTGAAGGAGAGCCATGCCACATGACATTAAGGATATCTCTGTTGAAAGCATATTCACTGAAAAAGTAATCCAAATGAAGGCCGCATTGTGGCTTTTTTCGATGCAAGACGTCAAGAATGCATGGAGTGATACTATGGGACCAGGTCCAAATAACATCCGTCACCTTGGGAAGAATCTCAATTAATTTGGCAACAGGCTCATAAAGCTCATCCGGAAGTCTTTGATAACACTTTCTATACTCGCGTGGATGTCGACGTAAAGGGGTTTCCAGCCATTGTCCATACTGCGTTGTATGTTTATCCACCCGGTAAGAAGACAAAAGGGTTGACAAGCAAGGCGGTTTCCATTCATCTTCAACCTCGTAGAATCTGGTGCCATCATAAGGTGATTTAGATTCGAGTAGTTTAGGATGTGCGATGAAGACCCGTCGAACACAGTCAAAAGTGTCCGCGGCTTTGAGCCTTTTAACAAGCCGATTCACAATTCCTTTGAGCTCTGCCTTTCGTCTGGGCCTAGGGATAGCTATCTTGATGTCGTGGAATTTTAGAGACTTGACAGCTGACTGAATAGCTGGTTGACAATAGAAGTAGTTGGTTTTGCTGGTTCTTGCGAGATTCAACACCCCTGCAGGATCTTCAGCCACGAGATACTCCGTGATTATTTGTATAATTTCTGCTGGGAGATGGATGGGCTCTTTTCGAGACATTTTAGTTCTTGAATGTCTTGGTAATATGTTCAAGCTTTTTTTTTTTTTCTCTCTTCTTTTTTAAAAGAAAAGGTTTTACATTTTATTTAAATTGCTGGGTTAATTTTGGCCCCCGAGACTCTAGACAGTCGCATGTATGACTCATTTCGACTGGAATTGCCCAGCTTTGTGGCTTTTTTTTTACTTCCTCAAAAGGCAGATTGTGTCTTTTCATGGCCCTCTTTATATTTATCAAGCCTTAGCTTTTTACAGGTTGCTGTTATTCCCTTTTCCCCCTGCTCCAAATGCATGAATCTATTCCAGATTAAATCATCCACAGTGGAATGTAGACCAAGCTCTCATACTATGAGAGCTTAGTGCTAGTAACACTAAGCAAAGAACTTACTATGATACAAAAACATTAATCTGGCGCAATTCTTTTATTTAATGTGGTCCGAAATACTCCTGTAGGCTTGCTAATGCTCAACTGGCCTTCTTTATGTGCATCCCCTTTGCGCCGAGCCGCTTAGTTCTATATTTCTCCTTCACCAAGTCAACCGGGGTGAACTTTTTATAAACCGGGGATTTCACGTCGATCTTGTTGGAAGATAGAAGCAGTCTCACTGCAGCACACTCTGCTCTTAATATTGCTAAACATAGTACAGATCTGCCCTTGGAATCGCGTGAATTTGGATCAACCCGGTGATCTGCCAGCAGATCTTTCATGATCGACAATGCAGCTCCGTTTTCTTCTGTCTCTGGTCGAACATTCAATGCAGATAGTCGACTCTCGAGAGGACCTTGAAGAATACTCAACATCTCCCGCTCATCTTTCTCGTAGTTAGCGTTGATTTTCTCGCCGTTGACTCGCCCGGGAAATTTCCCGGACAACACAGCATACGCAAGTGGCGTTCGATTTGATTCACATTTGGAATTCGGATCAACTCCATCGATGGTAAGTAATAATCTCACAATACCTGGGAATCCAGCTTGAGCAGCGAGAGACAGTGGACTTCGTCCAAGATGATCGCAAGTATCAGGGTCGGCCCCTGCAGAAAGCAATAGCTGAACCGCATTCTCGTTGCCCTTCTCAGCAACATAAGAGAATGATGATCGACCCAGTGAATCGACAGTGTTTACATTGACACTCGAAGTTTTCAGAAGAAGCTCGATTATTCTGGTATGACCACCACGTGAAGCTTCCAGCAAAGGAGTATAACCCTTTGCATCAGCCATGTCTGCATCTATATCTTCTCGTTCAAGCAACATCTTCACAACGGCCTCCTGGCCATCAGCAGCAGCAACACTCAGTGGTGATTTACCATCGCCATCACGGAGATCTGCATTCCAACCCGCTTGAAAGAGAATCTGCAGTATACTTGCATGCCCAGCTTTTGCCGCCACTGACAATGGCGAGACATGGCAGGGTTTTATAACATTTGGCTTTTCCTGAAGAGAACAAAGCTTCACAAATCGCTGGCTGCCAATCCGAGCAGCCTCAAACAGGCTAATCCGTGCACGTTGACTTTGCAGAAAGACATTTATCATCTCTTCGTCTCCCAGTATGATAGCCCTCTGAAGCGCGTGGTCCAGATATCTCGCGTGGCGTCTGTCGATCAATGGTCGGTCATTGGAAAGGGATTGATCGGGCTCAGAAGGAACTGTAGAAGCTGAAGATTCCTCCTCGCTGATTGCAATTTCTTCTTCAGTCTCAGTCTCAGCCTCAGACAGATACACCGATACTTTTGCTGAATACTCCAGAAGAACCTTCACAGCTTCCAAACACCGACCACTCACTGCAAAAGGCAAAGCTTGCAGATCGTATTTGATAGTCATGATATTCCAATCCAGCAGAAGCTTAATAATTCCAACATGACCATACCAGGCGGCAAATCTCAAGGGTAGACTTAGCTCCGAGGTTGGTTCTGTGCTGATCAGCTCGAATCCATTCCAATCTCGAGAATCGAATTCGCCCTGTCGTTGCAACATCGCACGAGCAACATCCTCACGGCCATGTTGACTAGCCCACAAAATAATTCCGTTTCGGCTGGACCCTGGAGTCCGATCGTATATAAGATCACCTTGGAGGAGGGTATATAATTTCCGATTCCCTTGCATCAAATTTGCAATGCCACGGGGACTGAGATATTGCGCGATCATCAATATGATCTCGTTGGGCAGATTCGGGCGGGTCATCTATTGTGGTCAGTCGGCAGGCCTGAGTCCCTTCATTTAGATAACTCCCATACCGTTTACTCTTACTCATAGCTGGACAGCTAAGAGCCTTCGTCCTGCTTCACTTTCGCTCTATCCTGGATTGACTTCGCCCCTCTTCTTCTTTGTCTTCTTCTCCTCCTGTGGTTGTGCGTTATTCGACCGAAGGCGGAGGGAAGATCGACTGGCATTAAACGGGCGCGAGTGATAGGTCTACTAATTCCTACTAATTACAATGGAAATGGCTTGTCAAGGGTTCAATAGACCCTGCAGGGACATCCGCGGTGTAGCAAACAAAAAAAATGAAAAGCGAATTTCATTTTGTCGAGCAGGTGTTGGCCAATGGCACTTTTAGGGCTTGTTTCAAGGTCGAGTCTTGCTGTCGTGGAAGAACCAGAACATTGAGCAACATGGATAAACAGATTACCGATTACGGACTACATTTTATTCCCTGATCCGTGGAGTATATACAAGACAATGGAGTATATTCCGCTTATTCCTGGATCCATTTTACTATAAACCATGAGGTCATTCCGGTTAAGCGAGAGATCGACGGTGGAGGGTGGAGATGTACTCGGCAGAAGAGCCGCTTGTCTGGATGAAAACAAGACATTTTTTTCAAACCAGAATGAATTCAATGAAATTCAAGAGGCTGGATGGGTACATCTGTAGGAGTACGGAGTACGACGGATAGAATACATGCGGGGAGATGGAGGTACATCACCAACCTCTTTACCATGAGGGGTTGGAGGCTGGATTGATCTCGCCATCTGCACTGATTGATTGCTCATTCGCCGTCACGACCATATTGAGAAGTTGACCCACTGCCAAGTTAAAGTTGAATATTGTATGTAGAGAGGAGACTGAAGACGATGTCTTCAGAAAATCGGAGTCCATGGGTTAGTTATTTGCGAGAAGACTGTTCATTTCTTTCGTTTTTTTATTTTATATATATATATATATATATATATTGGCTATCAAGAAAAGCAGACATGCTGGTATACGATAAACACGAAAGCCACCCAGAAATAAGTGTCAAGTAGAGGATTGTCCATGTGTTGAAACACGGACGATACGCCGGGCGTCAAGATAGATAAACACCGGCGGAACCCGAGGAGATCTCACGGTCGCAGGATTGTCCTACGACGATCATAGTCTTTTCTCAAAGGGAACTCTGCAGGGCAGAGTACAAAGCAGAGGACAAAGCAGAGGACAACGCAAAGGCCGCGTGGTTTTCAACGTGGAGATCGCATCGATGTACTGTAGACGTACATTCCATGGCGTAGCGCCTGCATCTCGTACAACTCGATCGTTCTATTGATGGAATGTGCTCGGAAATTCCTAGCCACGACGATATGGTCGCCTAGCAGATGATTTGCCCATGTATTGACATCTTCTGACAGGCAAAATGATGGGATGGGCAGCTGAGAATATGCAGGTACTGACGGTGGCAAAGATGAAAATAGAAGCAAACTAGATACAGACGTACCTGTACTGTAGGGAGTACAAGACACGCATTCGTGATGGAGACTATTTTGTACAGATTAATATGGAAGACTCGATATTCTACTATGTACTCCGTACAGAGCACTTTGTACAGCTAGCCCTAATTCTATACTCCGTATACGGAGTACGACACTTCAACTTCAACCACTCCATTTTAATATACAGCATTTGATAAGAATAGAAATCTAGATGATAGGACCCTGAACCAGTGCACGACGAATGTTTGGAATTACGCGTCCCTGGCGACGTAAGAGTCTCCACATCTTTTCCATCTGTGTGGAAGATCAGCGCTCGCCCGGAATGAGCCATCACGACGGACTCCGTTGAACATTCTGTGTACATTGACAGGAGTAAAAGAATAGAGAGAAAATATTGAACATAATGTAATAAAATATGAGTAATTTAGATCATTTCAACATTCTTTCGATCAAATGTATACTGTCACTTCTCTAAGTCCAAGCGCTGAGGCGCAAGTATACGTCGTCATGGCTGCAGGAACTGATCGGCGCTGAAACAAACGAGTGGCGGGGGGTGGTTGAAGGCTGTTAGGAATTGACAAGCCAATCTTATTAAATTGGAGACTTGTCCGTCATCTCGCTGGATCACTCCACTTATTCCAGATCATCTTTTAAAAGACCCTGAAACTGCCAGTCTTGAATTTGTCGTTGCCAGTTCATTTTTTACTACAGCATTAGTATACCACTAGCATAGTACACTCCAGTGTACAGCACGGTATGTCACCATATATATCTGTTCAAGCGAATATTTCATGCTAATTTCCATTTAGATAGAATAGCGAGATATTCTTCACCACATTCGTTCCATACTCACTCGCTGCACTCGCTGCCCTCGCTGAACCCTCATCATGTCTATCGCTATCCGCCTTCTCACCACCTTCTTCCTGGTCAATTTGACCATCGCCTTCCCATTCATGAAGCGCGGCATCCAGTGGTCCTTTGACCTCTACCCCAGCACTCAATGCGACGGCGAAGGTGACATCCACCATGGCATGGGCAGCACCGGCTGCCGCGCCGACCTGAACTCCATGGCCTCCGCATACCGTTTGAACACAATCGCCCCAGGATGCCAGGTGGAATTCTTCGAGAACACCATGTGCGAGCAAAGCGAAATCTCCGGTATGATCGTGGATTTGTCTACTGGCGCAGAGACCTGCCAGGCACCATCTACAAAGCGTTATGGATCTTACCAAGTGACCTGCGACCAAGGCCATGAATTGAAGATCTAAGTGAAACATCGGAATCGTAGCAATTATCGGGAGATCCCTGAAGATCGGATTGGCTGGCATTCTTGATTATTTGAATTTGCACTTTGCTTTGATTATATAGATGCAATCGAACTGGATTCGATCTGCTGTGATAGATAATGATACCCTAGAGAATATGAATTTATGAGACCCACCTTTCCCCGACTAGGAAATTCGTACTGTACACCTTTACTCTGTACTCCGTAATGTATGCACGTGGATTCTGATATCTGAGATTGCTACTTGATAATTGGTGATTACTTTGCTGATCCTTAGTTCTGGCCTGTGATTTGCTACATCTTGTGTTTCGTCGTGTTTCAAGCCATCGCCCCAAGTAAGGGTGTAAGTGCTGCGAGCTCAGAATACTCCGTCAATCTAGATACTTCGGATACCCTTGCAAATGGCGAATTTACGAAGAGCAATTTCCCGATCAGGTCTATATCAAAGTTTGAAAGAAACTTCATCTGCTGGAAAGCGGATTCCGTCGGACGCACTCGGTAGACTACCTTTTGTAAATTGCGAATGGAGAATCTATCCCCTTGTTTCTCGTGTCTTGCGCTATCTATTAATTTTTCTGTCTGACAATGAATGTGCTTGTCTCCGTTTGGCGAACTGATCGCAGTCTTTTTGAAACACTAGATTATTTTTGCCCGGAATTTCGATAGCTCTAATATGAGAGTCCACTCTGTCAGCGTCATTCTGAGGATATTGAGGCGTGATTTTGAGTTTTCACCGGCTGTCAGATTACCCTCACCTCAAAAACATATGGATTTATAGTAAAAGATTGTCATGAAAAGACCAAGGTTGGTGCTTTAATGTCTTGAAGACAACTATAGCAAAAAGTCACGAAATATAGGCATATTTCGTGACTTATTAAAGTGATGGAGAGCAATTCATAGTAAGAACTTGGAGATACATGACTATTGATGGTCAGAAATATAGAGAGAATGAATCATTCAATTAAAGGCCTTGGAGTTGAAGTGGAAGAGGAAGGATGAGTAGCCCTGGCCGAAGAAAAGCCGGTCAAATTTTCCACCTAAAGTGCTGTTAAAATGCTACTAACTAATATGTGATAGTTACCCATCTAGCTACTGGTGACTTTTTGTAGATGTGCCTCTGAATATACAAGTCGTAACATTGTTTCTGCCGTTCGAGTTAATCTTTATATTGACGAGAACATGAATGAAAGTAGAACGAGAGAGATACGAGAGAGCAGAAGAAGTATATTTTTTCATCACTACCGGCATGTGATTGAGTCGGAAAAACACAGTACATTTTGCTCACGGTAGTCGGCTTCTGAAAATTCGAGAGAACATCTTGTAAGCACTAATAATACCTAGAGTAGTACTCTGATGGCCACAGGTAAATAAAAACCAACTGTATATAGCATTCAAAGCTTGTATTTGTTTACCCAAGTTTTCAACGCAGCACATGCCACACTTGAATGACCAATGACAACAACAATAAACGAAAGAATCAAGCTATGTACAAACAACTCAGATCAAATCCCATCACACAAGATTTAATCATGGTAGATACCCCAAGTCATATCAGCCGTGGCAACATCTCCCTTCGCACTTTGACATTCCATAGTACCCTTTGCACCAATCTTGCCATCCGTCGCGAATTGATCAATAGAGGCAGTAATGACATCAATAATGTCTGAGTTACCAATATAGGCCGTGTTGAGGTTCTTGTTGGCGCCTTGAGCACCAAAAGCACATGTACCGTATTGAGCCAGCTGGTGCTGGCTACCAGTGGCAGTGACACTCCAAGTGCCACCATTCTTGATGTTCTCGGCGAGTTGCTTGCAGTCATCCACATCGGGAGATGCATCGGAGGTCTCGTTCTCATAAGTGGATTGCTTACAATCGTTGATAGAATCTCTGGAGATGAGGCGGGCTCCCTCCGCTGGAGTCACAGTCACAGGAGAGGCCAGGGCGGAGGCTAGGAGAGTAGTAAGAGCCAGGATAGTGAACTTCATATTGACGGTGAATATTTCTGGTGTTAATTGGCAATAGATAGAAAAGTGGTCGAGATAATTTGAGAACTCTTGAACGAGGCTGTTTTGATCTTGTGTTGATAATTCAAGTTCATTCTCGAGGGAATTGAGCCCCTCTTTATACACGATCACAAGACCGTAGCCTTGTCCGATGGAGACAGCGCGAGATGAGAAATAGCAGTCGAAGCTGCCTCACTCATGGCGTTTCCAAAGATATCTCGCTTGCCCAAGCTAGCTGCCCCCACGACTGGATCTGGTTGCCAAGATTTGTACTCTTCGCCCCAAGCTGAATAGCAATCATGTTTGGTAAATCCAACTTTTACAAGGGATCAGCGTGGAAGAAAAGACCAGGAAACAGGAAATGATCATACTCATTTCTATTTTCGAAAATGTGAAGGATTCTATGGTGAAATTGTTGATGTTGAGAAGCTTTTGCGGTCGTCACTCTACCTAGCATAAGTGAAATCGAGCACCGGTATCGCCTGTAGTAGTACGAATAGAAGGCAAACAGTTGTCATGAGCAAGATTTACAATGATTCAATAGATGAGACTGCTTCGTTGTAATGAACCTACTTCTATTCCATATACTAGTACATTTTATAAAACATCTATTGCTTTGCATTGAACTGCGCTGCACAAGTTCCCATGGGTTCTTGGGGCCGAGCAAGCTACTACTATTAAGCCTAGTAAATAGTGCAATTGATATGATCTCTGATATTTGAATCGGTAAATCTAAAACTTAATCAGTATACCTGGTCAAATTAGAATTCTCACCAGACATAGCCCCCGCGGACGGGGTAACTGATCTTCATACATCCCCCATAAACATCTACCCCATTCAATCTCGCAATTCTACTCCTCAATGAGTTTAGTGCAAGGCCCATCGCCCTGACTCTGGTTGAGCAGAGACAGTTATATTACTAGTATAGCAATGCAAATGTAGATCTGTGGATTTGGCCCGGGCCCCAATGGGACTGAGATTCAAGGTTGTACCTGCGCTTGGCACTTCGCGGCTAGCGCTGGCACTTTTTATTTTTTAGTAAATCTAGACAATTTGAACCTCAATTTGTTGAAAATCGATAGTAAGTATTAGATGACCTCATAAAAAGAAAAAAAAAGGTTGCCCCAAATCCACATGTTGCATACCTATGTAGGACGGACCCTCAAGATCATCCTGGATACAAAAAATACAGAATTATTGCCACCTCGGCAGTGAATGGGATATTATTGAATGTCCCTCCGCTTAAGCTGTGCTATTTATTATTGGTTTGACCGATTGATTCAACCCGGAATTGTCGTTCTGGTGAATAAATTTGATCATTAGATACCTCGGTATACTTCGGTGTGCTAATAATCATAGCGGGTGCTAAGCGTGGGGTACACAGACCCCATTCCATGGATTCTATCTGATTACTATACACGTCATTTCGAGGCTGATTCAAGTATGACAGGCTTACTAGTAGCGCAAAACTCCTTGAAGAATTTCTTGTTGAAGCTAGCGAATGATCAATCCTGTCTGGGTATAGGCATAGTCTACGTTCTGGGGCCAAATATGTTGGCAGAGATCTCGGGCTACCTGCCAGGTAGTCCTACAAGTAGGAAGAAAGATAATTTCCATATTATGCTTGCATTGGACTATATATTAGCAAGCAAATGATACTATATGCAGCTACATATTGTGATGGCAATGGGAACGGAGATAAACAGCGATACAATGTCTGTTTATCAACGGCGTATTCCTAATTCTTTGTAGATCAAGCCTACAGATGCAAATATTTGACAGCCCAGTGAGCTTTACTCTAAAGCTCACTATTATTGATGGTTTATTTTGCAAGGCCGGCGAACCTGCCCTCGCGGACTGTCCACTTGATGAGGCATTTGAGGCATTTCATTTAGGTCGCACGAATTCTCCAGATCGAGCAATTTCTATACATTGACCATAATGATCGGCAAGGGCTTTAATGAATGAATGATAGAACTCGTGTCAGAGCGCAAATCGAACAGAGGATATTTAGTTTTCGCACTCTTTGCTACTTTGGGTATTTTTGAAGTTTGTCTGCAGATCCCATCACTTAGTATCTTGGCTATGTTGGCAGAGCCTTAAAGATCTCAGCTACACTTGAACTACTATTTAAGTACACTGGATTCTTAATCATCACAAAGTCCAAATAACTTTACGCCGAGAATTTAGTGGTAGAATCCATCGTGCTATCCTTCCTGGTGGTTACCCAGTTAAGCAAATGGATTTTCCATAAACTCCAAGAATGCCCACCAAACACGGTGATGACAGTCACAAGCTCGGCATATCGACAATTTACTTGGGCTAATTTCTCAATCTAACTTGTATATATCCATCGGATTTATAAAACAGAAATACTCTTCCGACTAAACACCCCATTCAAAGTGTAGGGATGATCACTTTTCCAAGATGCCCGGAGTTAGAGCAGATTCGCCGTTTTAGGCAATTCACCGGAAGCGTCATACTTGACGAGCTTAATAGAGTCCAAGGTTTTCCCCCGATATAATTTTTACTTCACAAGTACCAATTCCATCACTTTTCAGCCAAAATGGAGAAAGACGAGATGGATGATGTACCTCCACCTACAGCAGTGGGCTTTTTTGACCCTGCACTCAAGGAAGTACGCCGTCGCGTCTTATATCAATGGACCCGCACTATCTGCATCTTATGCCTCTTTGTACTTGGAGTCCTCTCACTCTTCTGGGGATCACAATATGCGACCGAAGCAAACTACTCTGCCCTCAAGGTTTATGTGGTTGATTTCGACGGCATTGTTGATCCCTATCGCACAGACAACCCCCTTGTTGGACCGGCCGTCACCAATGCTACCAACAACATCATCCAGTCCAACGGCCTGCACTTAGGATATGAGATCAAATCCCCGGCCGACTTTGACAATGACCCTTGGAAAGTCCGCCAGGCCATCTACGATGAGAAAGCCTACGGAGCTATCATTGTCAATCCTAATGCAACGACACTACTTCGCGCCGCCGTGACCGAGCGAAACAGTTCCTACGATCCAACCGGCGCCATCGAATCGGTGATCATCTCGGCACGAGATGAAAATACCTATTTCAACTACATTCTACCAGACCTCACCATTTTCCAAGCGACTGTTCTGTTGGAATTCGGTCCACGCTGGGCTCGAGAACTCACCTCCAACTCGACATCTATATCCAATCTTTCGCAAATCCCCCCACAAGCCATAAACCCAGCTATTGGATTCGCCAACATCGATCTACGACCCTTCTACCCAGCAGTAATTGCACCCGCTGTCACAATCGGTCTAATCTATCTAATAATCATCGCCTTCTTCAACTTCCCCTTCCTAATGGGAATCCACGCCCAATTCATGAAACCCGACAACCACCCCCCACTTAAAGTACCCCATTGGATAATCTGGCGCATTCTCTCCGCAATAACAGCCTATTTCTTCCTATCACTCTTCTACTCGCTCGTCTCCCTCTCCTTCGAAATTCCGTTCAGCAACGACTCCGCCCCAGACACTATTTCCGCAACGAATGCGAATGGCTACGGGAAAGGATCATTTGTCGTCTTTTGGATGTTGAATTGGGTCGGGATGGCGGCGTTGGGATTTCCGTGCGAGAATATGGCTATGATATTGGGGTTCCCGTGGAGTTCACTATTCTTGATCTTCTGGGTAATCACGAATGTGGCGACGGGATTTTATGCATTGGATTTGGCGCCGGGATTTTACGCTTGGGGATATGCGTGGCCTTTGCATCGGAGTGAGTCTGCCCTGCATTGTTTCTTTGAAGCACCATTTACTAATATTGATATAGTCGTCGAGGCAATTCGAACTATTCTCTTCGATACACATTCCCGGATCGGTCTCGACTTCGCCGTTCTTTTCATCTGGATCGCAGTGTCTTTGGCATTTTATCCGGTGGCAACGTTTATCATGCGGTGGAAAATGAAGCGGGGATTGGCATGATAGTTGGTAATATACGAGATTTGATATAGAATGTAGTTGATTTATTTAAAGAATGTATGGTTGAATAACTACCGAGATAGACTTGTTGCTCTAATCATCCAGATCAATCAGGTCACCCTCCATCTCGAACCGATTGGATGGTTCTTGAGTATATCCATGTACACACGAGGCATGCATGGTTCTGAAAGAATCAGTGGGTCTCAGTACCAAGGTGTAGCGTGGTAGCTTACTTTACTTCCGGCTCATTCTTTTGCATCTCCTGCGTGTCGTGGTGGTCATCGGGGTCCTCTTCACTGTAGCAAGTCAGTAATTACTAGTATGTACTCATGTAGAGCTAGCTATATTATCGGTATACTCTTAGTATAATATTGTGATATACTCACTCCTCTGGATGGCTCTGGCCAGTAGTAGCCATTACAAGCTTCGATTGGACGTTCATGATGTCTTCTTTTCTGTTGCGGTTGACACTGAGATGCTAGTAGAGATGACTGATGTATATGATACCCGGATTTCCTTTTCCACTTCCACCTTTTTTTTTTTTTTTTTTGGCTTTTTTTTTTTTTTTCCTTGGCCTTTTTTCTCTTTATCCTCTTCCAAAAAAGGATCCTTTT
>Ga0102593_1000832_pt1 | contig 39853 bp, 31 predicted proteins | sample AraplaCol_mMS_r2_2_FD_76862 | JGI IMG/M metagenome (GOLD analysis project Ga0102593, IMG submission 76862) | Arabidopsis root microbial communities from North Carolina, USA - plate scrape MF_Col_mMS_r2 (SPADES assembly) (version 2) | ecosystem: Host-associated > Plants > Roots > Endosphere...
CCCCCCCCCCCCCCCCCCCCCCCCTTTCATCTCCATCCCACATCGCTCATCCCCAATGTGATAATGATAGTCATCTTGCCTCTTCCTTCCCAACCCTGTTCGGGAAACCGACCGGTGTGCCCGTTAGGTCCACTGTATGTACGAAGTACGCTCGGGCTTATACTAAAGTACTCTGTACTAGAGTAGAGTACTCACGCGTACATAGTAGTCGCGCTTCGTCCCCTAATGGCCCCGTGCTCGCGATCACTCCGGGGGATTTCCGCGGCGTTAAATTAATTGCGACTCCGTAGGGTGCTGTATGTATGTAATATCATCGGCCTTTTCACGTCAGCCAAGACCGGCCCGTGTTGTCTCCTGAATCCTGGGGCTAAGGAGGTTGGGTTGGGGGTTCAAGTACGACGCTACGCGACGTGTTAGGGGATCTTGTCGCATGACCAGAGTGGAGATTCGTGAGAAGCTATTGTGTACTGTACTGTAGGTGTGAAATATGCAGGCGGACCCTCTAAGGATCTTGTCGTGTCTAGGTTGCAGGAGTGGAGAGCTTCAATGGATACCGTTGAGTGTGTACTCCATAGTCGGGAACGTTGCGAATTGACTTCGATGATCCATGGGACTCGGCAACGTGTAGTAGGGACAAGGGACTTCCAGTAGATGAGTGACTCTTGAAACGTCGAGTTTCTATGGTAACTCGCGTTTCGATAGATGAAGTATGGATTCGAGTCTGTCGCAAGTAAATGAAGGGAACGATCGAGATTCTGCCGCGAGAACTAGCTATCGTATGCCGTATTCGTATATGGCTACTATGTACATACTGTTCTTACAATAGTACTACTATTCGATATACTATGTACACTGGGCAATAAATCTTGATTCATCGCCGAACACCTCGCCTCGTAGTGCAGCAGGGCACTGTGCTGCACAATATTCACCAATGGTAGGTCTTGGCGATTTTTGCCATCATCATGGCAAATTTGGCTACACTACACCATGTTCAAGACCAACTTTAATGGGGATCATATTCAGCCTTGGACGATCGCGCCGCTGATGTCGTCGGTCTGGGGAGATGAGGGCACGGGCTCTGCAACAAAATGCCTCACGGTATTATCTTGCCACCCGTCATGTTCATTTTTGCAGAGAATTTGCAATTCTTTTACTCAACTTATGCGGTGAAGACCGAAAGACCGAGAACAATGGCCACTTTGCGCGGAGAAATCTCGATTGTGTCGGACTAACTGCGACTTTTTTTTTTCTTACCCCAGTGGAGATGCCCCAGTTCTCACTTTGTCCTGTGGTTGTCGACCGGCACGACCATCCGCCCTGGGCAAATTTCCCACTTTCACCTTCGAGTGGAGCCCGTGCGTGCGCGCAAGGCTTCTCGATCTTTTCTAGAAGGCTTCGACTGGCACTTTGGTTCCGTGGTTGCAGCTGATGGATACTCAAAACAATCTGTACTGTACTCCGTACATACTTACTGAAAGGGTTCTGAAAAAATTCTGATTGTATTTTATGCATGCACTTGGCTACAAAGTACAGTACACGGAGTCCGTATGGAATGTTGTCCCCATGGCTAACCCCAAAACATCTTAGGTAAACTGGAATAGTTTCTCGACGATAAGAGTGAAACTCTCACGTCATGGCAGTTTATCATGCCGTTTTCCGCCGACGCTTTTCCCAGGCTGGTCGTGTGGAAGTCGCTTTTGGTTTAGCCTCGAAATGTTGTGTATTCGCCGTGGCCGAATGTGACCGAAAGGAACGAAATGCCCAATCGGGTTAGTCTTGTCTTAATAGGAACTCTTGTCCAATCACGGCGCGTAGTATCAGCTTAGTCATTGCTGATCCTGCCGTTTCTGCCGCGCCGGGAGAAGCAGGGCAAAAAAAAAAAAGAAAAAAAGAAAAAGAAAAAAAGAGCAGCTGCCGTGTCACCAAATGGAGAATTTCCTACTGCAAAAGGTAGATGTGAATATCAATTGGTGATATTGAACCTTCAATTCCATTGATTCTCTGTAAGTTGGATCAATTGACCGTGTAGTATGTACGTACATAGCCATCAGGGCGCAACCCATCTGGTAACACTCAATGATTTACATCCCATTTCGGCCCATCGAGTCTTGGCTCTCACCGCGCAACCCCCGTGTACCTACAGTAGTGGAATATAGAATGGAGACTACCCCCAAGACTTCCCTCAATTTCCAGCAATCATACCCTCACAAAGGGATCCACTCGCTGAATCAAACCCTCACCGGTGGGCCAGATGAGCATCGTGAAGGGGGCATCCCCACTGGCGATCGCCCTGCCATCTGTCGCCAATTTACCATACCGACGCATTGTGCACCCTGAAGAGGATTAGTGATTGAGGCATTTTATGCCCCGTCTCCAATTGTCCGTGTCTCCGCGGATGGCTTGCCCAGCTATACGTGTTCAGTACTATGTACTCCGTGAGCTTACATTTTTATTATTTCTTCAATTCCCTATCTCCTGTGTATAGGACATAATATATAGTATTCATACCTAATAACTATATGCCCAATATATAGAACAAATTCTATATATATAGCTGTAGAATACACTACCAATTACAGTAGTACGATTCCCAGACTAAAACCACTAAACGCCCCTCAACGTCCGCGTCGGGTTCGCCAAGAGATCCCAGCGTCCGTTCTCCCGATTTCCCCCAGGTTCCCTACCATTCAGAGACGGGCTGTATAGACTAGCTACGAAATAAAAGTACGGAGAAACGAGTCTAAGTTTGGAGTATGGAGTATGAGCACCGTAAGGAGTAATCAGCATTGCACTTACAGTAGTTCAGTCTGACCTACTCCGTGGAGGTATATTCTGGCGGTTTCCGCGCATTAAGGTTCGCGAATGGGAAATTCCCGCTCTCGATGTATGCATGGGCTTGGTCCGCTGTCTTCTGCATGCATGGCTGTTGTCTGTAAGGAGATGAACGTGGCTAGCGATCACCGGCTCAGACAAGGGCCACAGATGGGAAAAGAGAAAAAATCGCGCTTTGCCTATCGGTGGATGCAATTTGCATCCACTACTGTAGGAAAGGGAGGTCTACAATCTGACCTGGATAATTTCGTATGGAGAATTGCCTATTTAGTTTGCTAGTGATATCTTACCAGAGTGAGCTAAAGTAGAGGTTACTGGTTACTGAGATTTTTAACATCGTCATCGTCTAATTCGGGAGCGACAGCCGTACAGTACTAGCAAAAATTGTCTGTGCTTGGTTTGATTCTCGACGAGTAAAAGGTAAAAAGGGCTAAGGGAATCGCCGACGCCGACACCGATACCGACCATTACTCTCGCCTCCTGCTTATTGGATTACTATACAGCGTAATAAGGTGAAGCGTTGAATACAATCGGTTTTCGGCACGATATCGCCATCATTGACAAGACCTCGGTCATAAGACAAATCATCAAATCAAAATCGAAATCAAAACTTTTCGACCCAAGGCCCATCGACCTTCTCGAACCCCGTGTCGGCCGGAATCCCGTCCAGGACTCGGGCTACGCGGCACGGGAGTCGGCACCGATTTGGGCCTTAGTTTCTTGTCACAGCTGATGTTTGGTATCGCGTGGCATGTTTGGAACTTATCCCCATTTGCACACTTTTCTGGGTCTCGTTATCTGCCTCGCTACGAGTTTGACTCCATTCTGCCCTAGGGTAAGTGTCTTGTACTTCGTATGGAGTCCTCCGTACACAGCATCACTGATGCTGAGAGTCCACAGCAACATATTTTCAACAACGAAAATGTGTGGTACGTAAAATTTGGTTCTGTGGTCAGCCCTATTCCTCGTTTGAGTCCCTGGCTGCTCCATAGTCAACTATTTCCCACTACTCAGTTGCATAGTATGGAGTCTAAGCGCCAGTAAATCATATAGCTGAGGCTCTGCTGTCTACTCGCACCGCCAGGTATACTATATGTATGTTCGCTCTTGGCTGCGTCAAACCCCTGCGTTGATCAGCATTGTCTGTGCAAAGCACACCGTATTTTGTATCTTCAAGATCACATCTACGATCCCTAGTAGCATACTATGATGTAAATCTCAATGTCATCAAAGTCCGTGCTACTACCACCAGCAGGTAGGCCAGCCAGCACAGTAGCACTGAATCATCACATCCCTTAGTCTGCAGCTACACTCGATAGCGGCCTCGGCCTCGGCCTCGGGAATGAGATTCCAACTGCTCACATTACCACCGAATCTCCGTTTCACGCTAATGATCTCCGAAGGCCTCGATCTCAATATTCCCTAACAAGCAAACTTTCTTCTATAGCTTCTACCTCTGGAACAACCTCTACAGGCAATGGGCCGTTCCGCCCGTAACAAGTTTAAGTCGGGCATTCCTTTGCAATCTCCATACATGGTACAGTGCATACTTCATCTATAGTATGCACGATATCGTAGGATCTTACTCAACTAGGGAGGTCGCGTGGAGCAAGCAAGGGCCCTATGATGAAATATGTTCTATCCTCTCCAGCTCTACATCACCCTTTCTACCCTATCCACCGTAAGTTATCAACTCCGGGGTGCCTTAATTTGGGGCCATGACGACATAGTCAGGGGTATTCTTCCGATCTGGGGAGGTTGGGACAGGTCTGACTTCAAACGAGATACGAAAAAAGAAACGAGATGGATCAAAACAAACAACCTAGCACCGCGACGCGACTCAACTAGACTCGCGCACTGGCCGACATTAACATCAACCGTAGCGTTCATGAGCGTTGTTTGGTTCGCAGTGCCCTGATCGACAGGAGAAACAGACCAAAAGGCCCCGCCACTTTACTCTTCAAGGGCAAGCACGAACTCTTTTTTCGGGGAAAGTGTCCTATAGTGCACATCACTATTTCAAATTGGTGGGATTGGCGCGTGAAACTGGTTTTTTACCTTGTCTTTCCTATTTTGTTTCTGTGTATAGTTGCTACAGCCATACGGAGTACGGATGGAGTATGTACGGATAATAGTCTAGCTTCTTGCTTGTTTTTTGCAAGGCTTTGATGCCTACATCTCCGAATACCATGTGAGCCATGCTAGAATATGTGCTGTGTTATGCGAGGATCCGGTTCCTGGCTTCTCGTGGAGTAAATAGAGCCGCCGATCGGCGCGTCTGAGTTGGGTGTTTGGGCAAGTTGACCGAATGACAACTACATCATCGAGGTGTATTGATGTTCTCCTACGCAGTAAAACACCGTTTCTGGGTGAGGTATCTCGAGTGCTGTATGTAGTGGTGCGTGTGCGTTAATTTAGAGAAGTCTTGGTTTCACGTCTGGATGAAACCTGTGTCGCGGCTGCATACAGTCGCAATACGATGCTTCACTGGTATTTGTGACGCCGACTGTTTTTGTTACATGTTTTTTTTCTCTGTTTCTGTTGCATGTACATGTATATTGTGCCTGACGAGATACGCTAGACCATGCCATTTTGGGCCACATCATCATGGCGTTGAATCGACGCTTGCTCTATACCATAGACCTCGATGATACTTCCAATGAGATTTATTCCAACTCGACTGCCTGCCAGGCTCCGGCATAATAGCAGTAGATCTTTAACATCGTATTCTACATTTAGAAGCAGTGGCTGTGTCATTGACGACGTTGCCAACGCAGATCGACTCGGGCACATTGCCGATAGCTTCATTGAACATATGTATTCCATTACAACATCCATGATATGCACGATCTACAATGTCAAAGCTTCGCGATTGCTCTTTACGGTGCGGTACAAACAAGTCTACAGTGTAATACTACGATACACACGACTTCCTGCTTCATCTTGGCTGTTTCAATATCGTAGTATGCCAAGCAACACAGGATACTCGATCAACATGTTGCCTATGACTCCCGCTGGTCTGGGGCTGTGTACATGATACATTGCAGTACTCCATACATTACCCGGAATAAAAGCTATTTGGGATGCAGCGTCAAAGAAGGGTATCTGATACACCTATTGCCGATTCCATGTCGACATTGCCACCATGTGCCATGTCCTTCTCCAGGATCGACGTGCCAATCCCGATAGACCGACGCCCAGGATCATTGAATTCAATGAAGTTCCACCGCCAGTCTTGGCCGACAGAATCTCGGCGTCATTCTGGGCCCAATGACGAGGGTACATGAGGGAAGAAAGTTGTCGTGATCGACAATTCTTTCACTCCTTGACTCACATTCTACAGTAAACCCCCATCCTTATCTTTGCTTAATAGTGCGGAGTAAACAATTGGCATCGGACTTGGCGGGAACGTCAAGAAAATAGAATCAAAATTAGACTCAGAATCAACGCCACTGAATAGCAAATCAACAAGTGTTGGATTGTGCCGAGACTTGTCTGACTATTGCCGCAGTATCCTCCGTGGAGCAGAGGTAGTCAGTAGCATAACACGCGAATATAGTAGTAACATATTTGTATATCGGACTCCGCGAAAGCGTGCTGATCTCACGTCACAAACCCTGAAATCAAGTCCTTTGCCTCTCAAACACCCAAAATTCGATCTTTCCCTGCAAATCAACTACTCCGTTCAATACTGTACAATCAGTCTCCTCTGGACAATCCCTCCTTGGCTCCAACGTCCTAACCATCCCTCGATGATCTTCGTTGCAGCATCTTGGCCCTCGTATGAAAGTCTTGGAACTATACAATCTCCGATAAGGATTTCTGCAACCTCTCACAGCACGCTCTCTGCTGTACATACGTAGTACATAGTCTTCGCTCATAAACTTTCCCCCCTTGATTCCATCTAAAAATGAGAGCTCAAAGGTAAACCCGCCTCCCCTGAACTCCCTCGCCAAGCCCCGCCGTGCATCCCTCTCGCATTATCGTCTTGGCAGACATTTGATTTACACCCCTCGGTGCCCTTTGCGCGGTTCTCAACCCCTTTCTCCGGATTTGCCCTCCGCTAGGTCGCTTAATTATCTGCGGAGAAATAGTGATCATCGCGGAGGTGGGATGTGTATTACTATGTATACACCTACAATACGGAGTAGACATACTGTAGAGTGGGATTAGGGTGCCGAGCAGACGCCCGATGTCCCGTGTAAGGGTTGACTTTCGATAATGCCTACTTGGCCACGGCTGGTTTGCATGGTGATCGGGTTCTTGGCGGGGGCTATACACTGTATTGTGTAGCCTGCGATGCATCACGGCACGTTCCAAGTTTACCCGTCTGAGTGCATTTTTCCCTCTTAGTAAGGACTGTGAGGTAATTCTTCGAACGGATTGCTATGTTTGTACGTTTGCGTTGTCCAGTGATGCGTTTTCTCTTGTCTAGAAGACTTGTCTAGAAGACTTGGCTAGTTGAATCTATTCTAAGGTTCTTTGCGTTTGTTTGTGCCGTCACGGTGAGTCTCCGTTTGGAATCTGTCGGCGAATGTCCGTGATACTATGCATCTACTCGTAGTATTCAGTGTAGTATGATTTTGACTGTCCAGTCCTAGAGGTGACGGTGGTGAATGCTAGGTCAACTCGGTCGGAACTGATGAATTAATACTATTAAGTAAGTTAGGATATATTGTATATGTTACTAGGCAGGCAACTTGCCTGCCTAGTAACATATACAACTTTCAAGTTGGGCGTAGCAGTATCTATTGGTGCAATAGTGGTATATATAAATATCGATCCATGGATAATGACAATATCATATTGAACGCTGCCTAGATCATAGGTATGATAGCGTTCCATGGTAAATGCTATCACCAGACAAAAACAGTACCATTTACATCCATTCATCCGCAGATACCTAGGTGGATATCTACAACTAATCTCAAATTGTCAGAGTATTATAGCTCCGAGTTTCAATTTGAACTCGGTCCAGCCGTTTCAGTGGTCAATCCTCTGTGGGAATCGCAATGAAGACCACCACTCAAAGTCGATACAAATGCTAGATTCGTGTTATATTAGTATTTCCAGTTATAACCAGTGTTTACATAGATTGAATGATAGTATTCAAACCAATTATCTTCTACCAATCCTCAAAATCTGGTGAACCAATCTAGAAACCTGCAAAATAGACCCAAAAAGGTCCGATAAACTAGTATAGTGATTCTACTAATCTTTCGATGCATTTTTCAGATTCTACCAAAAGACGTTACTACGTCAATCAACGCTGAGGAAGATTCAGTATATGCACTGTGACTTCAAGTTGTTACCACAAATTGCTTACACTACGCCTACCATGCACTTTCATCTGCTCCACACACTTTACTTTAACATCATTCCTATAGTCTGACAGGAACGCGGCAAGGGTTGAATGATGTCCGAAGATAAGGTCCCAAAGAGCAAAGTTTGCCGACGATGGTGAAACCTCCTCGCTGAATGGAATGTTGCGTTGCTCCGAGCAACAGTGCCATGCTGCTTCATATCGGTCCCTTCATACCCACGTGGAGTCACAAAGATGCAAGGAATGTGAAAACCCGGTTTCGAGATCTCAGATCAGCCAAAAGAGGAATCGAAATTACAGTCTGTAATGCTAAAAGATAATCTTCGTACCCACCGTGCAAGGTACCATCGTTCCGGGCATGGCTCTTTCGATGGCGAATTTCGCCCGCCAGCCGGTACAGTGCCCTGGCATGAGAACTGCAGGGTCCAGTCGTTTCAGATCGGCTACGGTACTTTGTACCTGCGTAGGCTCACTCATCGAGAGATGGTAACCGCCCACAACGCAATGGAGGGGAGCGTCGCCGCCGAGTTGGATGGCGTTCTTTGCTGTGTTAACTACCCCGGCATGACTGCATCCCGTGAACACAACCAACCCTTTACCTTTCAGGTTACAGGCGAGGAAGCGTTCGTCCGCTATCACTTCATCGGAGAACCAATCGTTCTCCTCGGGGTCGTAGCGAACTGCGTTGAGCAGGCCTGTCTCGTACGGCGTGACTCTTGGAATCTCACCAGAGACGAGGAAGAAATCCTCAAGAATCGTGTGAGGCTTGTCATTCTTTTCGACTCGCGCACCGCCGTTCTTGATTTCTTCAAAGGTTGGATCAGCTTGGAGGGAGATGATAGTCTCCGGTAGGGCAATCCCTCGATAGGTAGGTCGGTCAGGATGTACATCCACGACAAGATCATCTGAACGAGATTCCTTAATCATTTTGATTGCTCGTAGAAGTCCACCTGTTTGTCGATATCAACCACCGTAATCACCACGCATGGGGGACTGTAGGCCATAGAGTTATAGAACTGACCTGAATGATCTCGATGCCAATGCGAGAGCTGGATGACTTCGATAGAAGAAAGATTTGGACGTAATCGATTGACATTTCGTTCCCAGACATCTTCCTCAGGGCCGACATCGAAGAGGACTGAGTGTTTTTTCTCTCCCTTCGTGGCCGTCTGATATTATATTAGTTCGATATATCTAATATAGGGCTATCAGGAGAGATTAGGCGCAGGAGAATCTTATAGCATACTACCAAGATAGATAAACCATGTGCAGAGCAACATATATCTTCCATTCTCATCTCTTTCGATGCCCCTCCTCGATCCGTCAGATTTGCATCATTTCTCATCGCAATATGTCCCAAATTGCCCAAGACCTGAACGGTGTCTGGGGCCGGAGGGGACATTGGATCCAGTTCATTATCAACGATGACTATCGCCTCGAGCGAGTCGACTTCTTGGAGCTGTAAATCGAGTTCATCCATTATGACACTTGCTGTTGAAGCAGCCTTGTGATGTCGCGAACTTGAATGCTAAGCTGACCGTCAGCGTGGGGCACTCCACCTGGCATATATATATTGACTGGCAGCGTACATAGTATGTGTGGCCCCCAATTAGCTCGCAGTCTTTCCCCCAAGCTACTAGTCAGTACCAGTGGTCTGACATTGGATATTCGACAGCCTTCTAGAATCAAAATTGATTGGATCGGAATGAATTGTCCTAAACCCGGTACTTTCGAAATAAAAAGTGGACGAATTCGAGCTGAAGTCAACAAAAGTGGAGGAGCGTCGGTCATTGCGGAATGACGACAGACCCGATCTTATCTCCGCCTTGCAATTCCCCGACGCTCGTCTTCTTCTTCTCTCCCAACCTTCTCAGCGTCAGTATTTCAACTCTTCCGTAATCATCGGACTACTTTTAACCAAGTGATGCAATAATTGAATCCCTTCCTATCTCCCCATGTCGCACGCGACATTTCTCCGCTTCGTGCGGCCCACTGTCGTATCATCTCGACTTCGAGCGCCCACCCTCTGGCGATCGCTCCCTCGACATGCTCACGCAGGCAGCTATCAGCCCTTTGTACCACCGACTCCGGAATCGCTAGGAAAGCCCAGGGCTGCCAAAGAATATAAACGAACCCGCAAATGGCTGCGCCGACTGGTGTATCTCTCGCTCGCAACGGGGGTCGTCTACGGCATCGACAACCAATTTTATGCTTCATCCTTGACCCGAACGGCTCGGACCTTTTCGCTTGGTCTTCTCGTTGCTCTTGATTACAAAATTAATTTCAGACCGAACCCACCTCTGGCAAGTTCCATCAATGCGGTACATTCCCGAAATGCTGAGCGTTTATCGGATCTGTTACGTCAAAATGGTGGATTGTACCTCAAGATGGGCCAGGCTATCGCTATGCAGTCGGCCATTCTACCGCCTGAGTTTCAACAGATGTTCTCTCGTATGTTCGATGACGCGCCTCAAAACGACTGGAAACAGGTGGAAAAGGTCATTCGCGAAGACTTTGGGAAGTCCCCGGAGGAGGTCTTCGGCGTCTCCTTCAGTGGGGAGCTTGGTAAAGGCGTGATGGAACGCAAGGCGCGTGCTAGTGCGAGCGTTGCCCAAGTACACTGGGCTCGGCTACAAGATGGCCGAGAGGTGGCTATTAAGATCCAGAAGCATGAGATTGTTCAGCAACTGGCCTGGGATCTGTGGGCTTTCAAGTAAGTATTACTATTTACCCCGAGGACAGCCACAAACCAATCTCCGAACAGAGCTAACCTCACTCCATAGAGCTGTTACTTGGGTCTACAGCAAGATATTCGATATACCCTTCTACAGTTTGGTCCCATATATTAGCGAGCGATTGTCCCTCGAAACAGATTTCCTCAATGAAGCCGACAACTCTGAGAACATGGCACGACTGATCGCCGGAGAGCCTCGTCTACGGGACCGTGTCTATATCCCAAAAGTGTGGCGTGAGCTCAGCTCAAAGCGAGTCATGACCGCTGAGTGGATTGAAGGTGTACGGCTTTGGGATAAAGATGCCATCACCCGCTCATGGCGCGGAGGTTGGCGACAGGGTAGCCCCGGCTGTCACGGTACACCTATGGACCCTCCAGCAAAGACTGGCGCCCCCATGAACCCGCAACTGGCGAAAGTTAAACCGGAGCGTAATCACTGGAGGGGCCAGAACAACCGTGGTGGACTGGGACTGTCACTCAAGGATGTCATGACGACTATGGTCGACCTCTTCTCCGCACAGATGTTCCTCTGGGGATTGGTACACTGTGACCCTCATCCAGGAAACATTTTCATCCGCCGTAAGCCATCTGGTCGACCAGAGCTGGTCCTCATTGACCATGGCTTGTATATCCATATGGATCCTAATTTCCGACACCAATACGCACGCCTCTGGAAGGCCATGCTCACATTCGACAATGATACCCTAGGCGAGATCGTCAAGACCTGGGGAGTTAATAATCCTGATATATTTGCCTCGGCCACTCTGATGCGCCCTTACCGCGGTGGCGACCTGTCTACCCAGCGTGGATTGGAAGGACTGAGCAAATCCGAGAAAGCTCAGCGTCATTATGAGATGCAGCAGGCTGCGCGAAAGGCCATTCGCGATATTCTAGGTGACGAAACCAAGTGGCCACAGGAACTGATCTTTATCGGCCGTAACCTGCGCATCGTGCAGGCAAACAATCAATTCCTTGGTTCCCCCGTCAATCGGGTCAAAATTACTGGAACCTGGGCCTCGCGCGCATTAGTCGAGTCTGCCGATCTACCACTTTCAGAGAAGATTCGCAATCTGGGCCGCCATGTGGTGTTCCGTATCGTTTTGTTCACAAGTGATCTCTTCTTTTGGTTTACCAAGATCCGCCAGTTCTTGCATCTCGGCGGAGGTATGGAAGATTCGATCGAGGCTCAGATGCAAGGTATGGCCAAGGATATGGGAGTTGAGCTCAATCAGAATATCTTCGAAGGATAAACACATCTCGTCTGCTCTCCCCTCCACCCCAACTTCCACAGCTCCTTTTCCCCGATGAGAGAATCTCACTTCGATATGACCGGCCAATATCTTATACATGCTTGTTTCGAAGGACGTTGAAAAGGGTCACAAAACCAGGGCGATGGCAATCGCCCATCAAAGGAGTGTAATATAGAAACTCGCTATTTAGAGCATAGAAAATCTCCAATTCTCGTCTCACACAGACAGAGGCAGAAAATGTCTGAAACTTTCCTAAATAAAGAAATCTTGAAATACCCCAAGATAGAGATTATCAGCTCATTAACCACAACTTCCATAAACATTCAATCCTCCCCCAAGTACATCCCGGGATCCAACCTTTCCACCCTCATTCGAATTCCCATCTCCATCCCCATCCCCACCCCCATTTTCCAATTGACTCAACTCTCCACGTCTAGCAAGATACGCTGCCCCTGTATCCGCCCAAACCCGATACTCCGAGACCTTCAACTCACCCTCGCCACGATTACCATCCACCAAATCCACCGCCAAAACAATCCGATAAATAAAAGTTTCATCCCAAGCCTGACCAGTCCCCTTCCAACTAAACCTCGCATTTCCACGCAAAACAACCGCATTAGCAGAAGTATCTACCACCCAGGCATCCTCGTCTTCGAAAGTCATTTTCTCGATTGAAAGTGTTTCACCCAGTATCTCGAAGTACCGTCTTACACCTTCTACCCCTGTAAAGGCACGGCCTAGGAAGGGGGTTAATTGTGGTAATCCCGCTTCGTAGATTAGAGGGGGTGGATTTGTTGTGAATGTTTTTAATACATTTTGGATTGAGGATGATGATGTTAGGGCTTGGAGGAGGGCGTTGACTGGGTCTGTTAAGGTCTTTCTTGATGACATTGTTTGTTGGATTCAAGGCTTGTATGTGGGAATTGCTGGGTTATTGTGGGATGGAGAATATATTGTATGAACGTTGGTCAAGTTATTCAAGTTTTGTAGAGTGATTGATGCTGTTTGATACTATCGACGTCATTCTGGTCTACCGAACTTCCTTATGCGTTGATATCACATGACATCTGCATTTCGAGAAGCTGAGTTTTACTATAGTTACTCGTAATATCTAGATAATAGTATTGAATGGGTATTTTCAAGGTTCCAAGGTTGATAAATGACTCGTCTTGGAATGAGTCAAACTTGGAGAGTTGTGCTCTTAGTATATCCCGCTCAATTGGCTCGTAAACCTCGGCAGTTTAGAATATCACCTTCACCACATAAACATGTCATTCGTTTCCATTCGATTTCTTTTATTCAAATAGTGAAAAAGATAACTCCTTCATGAAGTGCGACCCAATTCCTTGATCGAGGACTTGAATTCCCCATCCTCTCGATTGCATGCACTGAATTCCGCAGTGAAAATCGCGGCCGCAATCAATCACCAACGGTCTCTTTGGAATCCCCTCCTCTCCTCATATCAGCCAAATTGGCGCTGAAACCTGCAGAGAACGTTGAATATCGCAAATGGAAATTGAACGAAGTGCAAAAGCAGGACCTTGGTCCGAAGAGACGGTAGATCAAAGAGTAAAGATAAATGAGATAAAACACCGATTCCCAATAAAATGATACATTTCTTCCCTAACCACACGCTCTTGAGATCAGAAAGATAAACTTCACAGGCTCACTGCTTCCAAGATTTGCCGCAGTTCAAGCAAGTGCAGAAAAGAGTCATCGGTTCATCCGCACTCCGGGTCTGAGCCTCGGTGTATGTCACCTTTCGCTGACCACACTTGCCACATTGCAAGCTGGTACTGATAGAGCGCTCTCCTTGAGCCACCATTGCGTTGTTCATGTTTTCTTTCTTGATCTTCTCATCCGCCTCGCGTTGTGAATCAGATCGCAGTTCGTCAGATGTCATGCGAATAAAGTGATCTGGTTTGATCGCGCCGCTAAGCACTCGCACACGAAGACTGGTATTCGACTTATTTTTTAAATTCTGGAATAGACTGCGCATTTTCGTGCGATACGCCTCCTTAGTGTCGGGTCCAAGATGATCAAATGCGGCACCTTCCACGGCAATAGCCTTCTTCAAAACTTCCTTGGGTGGCTCAGTCGAACCTAGACAGAGACCATCATACATAAGACCAATGCAACTATCACGGACCTTGCTGGTGGTCACGTTGGTGTCTACACCATCTGCCTTCCATGTTCGCTTATCCGGGGGAACTGAGAGCTTCGAAGCCTTGTCAGAGGGCGTAGTACCGGCAGGTGTCGATGCGCCTGTACCATTTTGGGCAGGACGAGGGGAGCTTGAGGCTCGGGCAGCGGCTGATCCACCAGCTTGTTTCTGCTTGTTCACCTCAGCCCGCCATTTCAAGACAATATCGTGGGCCAGTTTCGCGATTTCCGGTGTTTTGGATGACTTGAGTTTGTTGACGATGATACCGATGCGAGTAGATCGCAGGAGGCTTTCTGTTGCGCGCACTCCTGTTTGCAGCTCCTTCAGCATGCCGACAATGACTGCGGTTGGCTCCCCCTCCGTGGCTGCCTTGGTCAAGGCCTTAGCCTTGGTTTCAATCTCTCTGGCATCCATGGCCGTTGGTATGCGGGGGTAAGAGAAAATATATCAATGAGAATCGAAGAATAAGGGTTTGTTTGGGACCGGTTAATTGCTTTTGCTTCAGTCTGTATCACGAGGGATGTTAGCAATTTGCGCATAGATGATCGCAAGATTTTAATTTCGTCGCGGCTTCCTCGGAGAACCAGAATCCGTTGTGATCAATCTCCAAGAGCCCATTGCTTTTTCAATCATCACAAAGCAGACATACGGCCTCGGGAAATGCCCGGACACAAAATTTCCTTTGCTTTGTTTCCTGATGAATGATTTGTCTCTGATAGTTACCCACAACCCAAAGCACGTGGTAGCCGCTCAGACTTGACCATATTTCCCATTTAAGACGAAAGTGAAAATAAAAAAAAGACGTTGGGCTTCACAGCGTCAATGCGCCGTCTCGAGGATGTCTTGCGACCGGCATAGCGCGGTACATGTGCGTAGGGATTTGCAGAAAACGGGAGAGAAGGGGCTCGCGCAGACACTTACTCCAGTGCCACCGTCAATATCAGTGGATGGGATTTGAATAGAAGGGAGAAGGAGGATTCGTTGACGCGTGGAGGTTGAAGAGTGAAGGGAGAAACGTCGAGGTCGACTTGGAAGAAGCTGCGAAGCTCCGAGATCGAACGCCAAGACATAATTACTCAATTGGGAATGCGGGCATGAAGTATACAATTTACTATTGAGTCAAGCTGGCTTTCATCTTATTAGTACTCGGGGCTTAACTGGGAGATTTTATCTTGATATAAATTAAAGAGGTTTAGATGCATTTGCTATATTATGAGAATTACTGTATTGATCAAATTATGAGGTTCGTACTAGGGTAGGTACCCTAGTACGATATGGTATCTGATGTTTGTACCTTATGGACGATAAAGCAGGAACTTGAATAATATCAACCAGAAAGGAAAGAGATTGAACATAATTATGTGAAATAAACAACATATTAATATAAGAAGTTTCTACTGGTTTGCCATTGAGCATTTGATAGATCCAAACTTATCCGGCGCAACTGCATAACTAGTCGAGTCCTGACAACCCCCGAGGTGGTAAAGCATAATCGTGCCACTATAACGACCGCATTCATGATCAGAGTAGACCATACAACTACCCTTATGGAGATACCATGACTTCGGCTTTTCCATGTCACTATCTGCGCAACTCGTCCAATTGAATCCACCGTCCTGGAATAAACGACAAGAGGTCTTGTCAGTATCCATATCAGTATTGAAACTAGATGTGAGATCCACGCATTCGGAGAATCCGGTTGTATATCCATTTAGTTCAATATAATCCCCTTTGTCCGCATTACATTTCTTTTCAGAATAAATTGAGATACTCCAGGGTGATGTCTTTTTCGGAGCTTTAGTTGTGGTGGTGGTTGTCTTGGGCTGCTTCTTCGTCGTAGTGGTAGTCGTGGTAGTAGTAGTCTTTTTCGCCTTCGTAGTCGTTGTATTCTTAGCCTTCGTAGTTGTGGCTTTTGTCTTGGTCGTCTTATCAGATCGTCTATTGTTATCACCCACGCAGTTCGACAAGCACCCTTGATTAGTCTTGCATATACCCACAGAAATATCGTCGCAGTGACCACTAGAGCACTATAGCTTGAAGTCAGTTCATCCCGTGAACATGGACTCTGAGTAGGAATAAAACAGAAACGGCTTACACATTGATGGGAAGGACATGGATTCAACGCTCGAAGATTGCTCACATCATGTGGCCGCGCTGTCCCTGGCACTTGTGGTCCACAGACTGCATTTGGTAACGCAACTGGCATCGGGATCTGACCCGGACCAAGACATATAAATTTCCCCTGAGCGATATGTGCGCATGTCTTCCAGTCAAAGGTATTCTTGTTATACTTTTCTATATCGCTCACTGTGATGCCTTTGTTCTTTGCAATGACTTTGCAAGTATCACCCGCTTGAACGGTGTAGGTGTGGCAGATACCATTTGCATCTGCAGGAAACGTGGTAGCTGCAGAGCCAAGAAAAAAGTGGAACAGATAGCTTAACACAAGAAGGTGATGAATTCCAAAAGCCATTTTCGAGAATATATGGCATGAGAGTAATTTGCAGGATGAGAGAGAATGCTCTTCTATTTAATGCTTCACGCTCCAAAGGAAGTCATATAGACCGGGAAGCATTGATGAATCTAATCACGGGAAGCTCAGATGATACATATGAAACGATGGCTGTACTATAGAACTAGAAGCAGACGCTTTCAGGAAGAAGGCGACTGCATGCTGATTGGGCGAGTTACAGATATCTTCTCAATTTTGTGTCATTGAACAGGAGATCTAGCTGGCATGATACAGGAGACTAGTCCGAAAACCATCCACAATAGCCGTTGTTCATCATCTTCGCTTTCGAATACCCCGGCTTTTACTGGCCGTAAATGGGACTCAATAAGCCCTTTATTCTCGTTCTGATTATTCTTTCGGGGACAGATGACTGCTGGCTACTATGTACAAGTAGGTTGTGGCAACCCGCCTCTTCCGCTATCAAACGGGTGTTCCTGGTTGGATCCACTGGAAAGAGACTATGGAGAAGACTATACAGAATTATAGTAAAATTACTTCGACGCGCGGTATAGAGTTCATCATGCGAGAAATTGTGTAATTAATGAAGAGATGGTCATTTGGTGGACCGTGTGTTATTCACATCTATATGAGAAATCATTTTTGGTATCCTCCCAAGAAACCAGAGCTCGTTATAGCTATGCATGTATGGATGAAATCGAAAGGGATTATGTTCAGTCGTCATCGTCAACAGGGTATATGAAGATAGGGGAAATTTTATGGTGTAGCGTCGGTATCGTCAGTCGGGACCTCAAGGGCTGCACAGGAAGATCGCGAAAGTTCGCTATGGTCGACGTTTTGTGGACGCCGGCTCGCCTGCATAGCATAGCAAGTGTGAGAGGCATGACTCCAGAAACAGTCAAAAAGATGGATAGTCAGGAACCGAAAGGGCGAAAGAAAGGTGGACCAATTGATCTACAGGCCAGTCTTGCCCAGAGCGTCGGCAAGATCATCAACGGCCTTCTCGATCTTCTGGGCGACCTTCTCCTCCTGAGCACGGTCAGCTTCCTTGAGGTCCTTCTCAGCCTTGTGCTCGACCTCTTCCTCCTCCTCCTCCTCTTCTTCGTTGTCACTCTCTTCCTCGGACTCCTCCTCTTCGAGCTCGTCAAGCTCATCAAGACCCCAAGAATCCTCGGGATCATCATCGGTACCATGCTCTTCCTGGCGAGCCTCAAGAAGCTCACGAAGAGCGGTGATGTTCTCATCATCCTCGGAGAAGATGTTTCCGTTCAGCTCGACACGACGCAGGCTGGGAAGGGCAGTCTTGGCAGCGTGGGCAAGGTGCTTCACGCCATCAGCCTTGATCTCATTGTACTGTAAACGCAGAGTCTGGATCTTCTGGTTCTTGTTAGCAGCCAGAGCCTTGGCAACCTTCTCACCACCACGAGCGGAAAGCAGGCAGTCGCCAACACCCAGCTCGCGCAGGGAAGGCCAGCCCTCCAGAACACTAGCCAGGGCAGTAGAGCCCATAACGGTGAAAGTGTTGTCTTGCAGGTCCAGAACCTCCAGAGTGCTGGCGTGACGAAGACCATTCTTGAGCAGGTGCGAGATACCCTCTTGGCGGATACCGTTCTGAGTCATCTTGACGGACTTCATGCCAGCAGCGTGCTTCTCGTAGGCACGAGCCCAGGCCTCCATACTGCCATTCTCGAGACGGTTACGTCCGCAGACAATGCTCTCCAGCTGGGAAACCACCTTGCCTTCCTTGCGCGCGTCTTCCTTGCGATCGGCAAGCTTGCTCAAAGCATCAGCAACCAGAACACCAGCAGCGGGGCCAAGACCATTGTTGTTGAGGATCAGGTGTCGGAGAGGAACATGACGCGACAGGAAATCGACGAGGGGTGCCTGAGTGTTGAGACCAAAGGCATTGTCGGATAGGTTGACGGTGTGCACAGAGGGGATCTCGAGGAGTGCATCGAGGAGAGACTTCAGGGCGGGAGGGATCTCCGACAGGAGTCGCGAGGTGAAGATATCGGCAAGATCGGCGACTTCGAGGCTCTTCTGGGTGGCGATAACAGCCGCGAGACGCTCCGAGGCACCAACACCGAGGGTGTTACCACCAAAACGGATCTCGGTGTAGTCAGTGCTCTCGACAAGAGGCTTGATATGAGACTCAATGTCTTCCGCAGTGTCGAGCTTCAGACTTTTGCCATCGAGCGAGAAGACCTTAGGAGGGGCCATGGCGGGGTAGTAAATCAGGGGAGAGTAGGGTAATAGGTCAAATCAAAAAGGAAAAAAAAAGGAAATTGGAATTGAGACGGAGATCAGAACCTCTCTCAAAGGAATGATTGTCACAAGAGGGAACTGAACCCAAAATAAGACGAGAAAAAATTCAAAAGGCAGAAGGAAGAGGCAAAATAGGCGGGGGGCAACAAAGCAGACTGTTTGATAGCAAAAAAAAGTCGAGCGGGCCGAATACACCAACTGCGCAATGATTAGTAATCCCATATTACTCCGAGATCGAGCACATCCAGGTTACTTTCAACACCCTCTCACTCACATTCAAGACTTTCGTTAATCGTGATTTCGTGCTGGGACGCAGAAAACATTCTTCAAAATGTCGTGGCTATTCGGTTCCTCCAGTGGTAAGTTCTCCGCAACCTCAGAATCTGCCGTGGCCGCGCATCCGGTGCATTCAAGGATGTGTAGCGCCATGCGCAAGGATCGAGAATCTCGCAAATACAGTCCTGATAAACAAGTACTAATCTATCAATCACTAGATAAAGCTACTCCCGCCCCTGCAGAGACTCAGACGAAGCCCGCCCAAACCGATAAGCCCAAGGTACGCCCGAGAACCCACCGATCCCGCAAGAAGGTTCAATGACTGACCATACTGTGATAAACTATAGCCTTGCTGTGTCTGCAAGGACGAGAAAACCGCTCGTGACGACTGCATGCTGTTCTCGAAATCCGACGATCCCGCCAAGGAGTGCCAGTCTATGATTGACCAATACAAGACCTGTATGGCCGGCTTCGGTTTCAAGGTCTAGATGTGCAATGCCAATTGACTCATTCTGTACCATATCATACTGTATCATAGCATTTTGGGCATGGTGTTCCTCTCCTTTTCTTGCCATTTCTTTTTCAAGTGCATATCCGGACATGATGGTGCAACTGGATATGCATGCTACAAAAATGGGTCGAAACATCGGCACTTGATATGTAGCGATTCTTGTTACCCTAGTTTGTACGAATACAAGATCTCATCTCACATGAAAATTATTACTTAGATCTGAGGCAGCAATGATTCAGATACTACTATGGTAGCAGTACAATTCGTTCATTCCTAGATATCAATATTTGGGTACCACTGAAAAGCGTCAATCTTATCCATACAACTGCCAGTGAGAAAGCTCGCCGAAGAACTTGAACAGTGCAGATCCAGCCTCCGGTGTCCTGAAGTCATTTCAAGACATCTAGACAATCATATGCCCTGACTGCCTGACGCTAGATTTCTGGGAAGACCCTCTTTCTCTCCATCCTCCCTTGTGTTAAGAACCTATTTCAAATGTAGCATCTCCCGGTCAAACTCATTTGTGGCAGGCAAACTGGAGTTTACTGGTCACATTCGCTATCTACTATAAGCAATTATAGATTTCCCTCTGGTGCCACAAATTACGCCTATTTTTGTCGACTAGTAAGTTTTCTTTCTATGCCATTGCGTATTCAAGTAAATTGGGCAATATAGTAGTATTTACGCTCAGAAATCTTACACAGACGCATAACAAAATTTCTTTCCCTGGCTCGTTTCTCGAACCAACAACATCCATCTCATCATTGTTTCTTCTTCCAGCTCTCATCTTCGGCAACTTGAATGTCAATTTGGCGACATTGGCTGATTAATTTCCACATGCACCAGAGATAAGCAAGTCCAAAGCCACTAGCTCCAATGAGCGCGTTAAGAACAACCCAGAGGTCTGGCTTTCCGGCAGGAGTAGGTACAAAGGCCTCGAGAACGTGCCAGCCAACCATAGCAAAATAAAAGCTGAAGTGTATGAGTTTGGTCAGGATTTGTGGCTCAAACTGTGGGTTTGCATCTTCGGGATGGACACGGCTTCGGTAAGTCTCCAAACAAACTGGTGGTAGACCCATCAAATAAGCCCATAGAAGAGTCATGACGATGTATGGCACACGAAGCTCCTCCCGCTTCAGAAGCGGATACATAGTCCACGAACCAAGCACATTGGCCCAACCAACCCAAGCACGATTTTCTTTACTAAGACCGCCATCTCCAGCGAGTGAAAGAGTCATTGGGAGAAGAGGAAGAAGAACACTTTTCTCGTGCACCTGGAAAGAAAACAGAAAGAAGCCCCATGACACGCAGGACAGGGCTGGGAGGATAAGTGAAGCTCGGGGATGACGGAAAATGATACCACAGGGGATGATGATTGAGGCCAAGGTAGCCCCCAAGGAGGCTCGCTGGAGTAGCGAAACATCAAAGCGGTGGAGTTTGTAGAATGTGTGAATAGCACACCAGGCATTGGCAACTTTGTCCTCGAAGATTCCACGAGAGAACGGAAGTACGCGATGAACAGTCTGGGCGAGTTGGAACGTAATCCCATAGGCCACAGTGTTCTTGTCGAAAGAAATCGGCAGAGCTTGCAACAGTGGAGGCTGTTCCGATGACGCGAATAATTTACGAGCCTCGGGGTTTGTTGCTGCACAAAGGAGCGGTGCAAATAGCAAGGCGAAGGCGGCAAGTGTTATCAATGCGATATTGATGAGTCGGAGGGGGCGAATCCGCGGGAAGATGCAGACGCCTAGCAAGTAAGCAAACATGACTGGTGCGTAGTAGAGCGCCATTTGCTTGAATCCCAATGAGCCAACGAAGAATAAGCAGGCCCAAAGCATGCGCCCAGCCAGAATGGCGTCCAGACTTGCGACCACCAATCCCAGCATGACAGTATTATACTGGAAATGACCATGGTCAATAAGGATAGTAGCCGGCTGGAGGAGAATGGCGGCAAGAGCGATTGAGGCGGACCACGCATGGACGCCCTGCATGCGAGTATATCGGCGGAGGAAGTTCACGATTGCGGGGATATAGATAAGGTACTCGCTGACAACGACGGTGGCTCGCATGAAGACCTTCAGATGCGGGTCCTCAAAGCCACGCGATTTGTCCAACGCGAACCATGCAGGTTCAACAATGGCGCCACTATTTTCTGTTAGTCTATGACTGCGATGAAAGGAGATATAGGGATTGTGCAGTTGAGCCACATACATTTTACCCAGAAGCCAGCTATGGTATGCGGTCAATGGGGGATAGTCGAGTCCCCAGTATTGCAGATCGTAGAGGTACCACTTGGCCATTGGCAAGTGAGTGGTAATCTCCATCCAATGCCTCTGTGCCTCAAAATCACCGTGCATTGGAGCAACCTGGAAGCCTAATTGGGAGTCAGTCCTGCCATTGTTTTCTCTCACTCTCTCTTTGCAATATCATGGAGTGGTAAGTGATGGCACCTACCTGAGTATCCCCATAATCCGACAGCCCACCGGAAGAGGCCGACAACCATGAGAGTAAGAGGCAAAATTAGCCATTGTGAGACACCCGCACGCGCAGCCCATAGAAATGAGACGAGAGGGAATGCTGGTGTTTGTTTTCCATCTCCGATATCCAGTATTAAGTTGTTATTTGATCCCGGCGCAGTTGGCACCTTTCTCTTCTTGCGCGGGCGATGGGAGGAAGGAGTGGAGGGGGCCATATTCCGAACGAGGCCAGAGAGAGGATCAGAAATCTCCCATTGACAAAGCAGGGTTATCTGAACAAAATGCGCCTGATGTTGAGAACTCTGTCTATCTAACGTAGAGTGTGTAGAGTCGAAGTATCCAATGGAGTGAAGTGCCAATCGTTGCGGAGAAGACCCGGCAGTTCCACGGAGGAAGCTGCGACCGCCTTAGAAACGCGGTGAGTCCGCCTGAACAGGAAGGTACCCACCGCGTACCCACTGGGTGCCTTAGCGTGCCTGGACCTAGCCTTATACAGTAGGCGGTATATCTTTCTGCTAGCCTCCAAATTTTTTTGGCAGATTTTTTTTTTTTTTATCAGAGCTTGCCCCGGCCGCTGCAACTTTTTTTTTTCTTCATCCTCTTCATCCTCCTTCCATCCTACTCAACTTTTTTCAAGTCTTCACTTTTCCGTGTTGACTTTTCTTTCCCCTTCGAGGCATCATAAAAGCTTCATAAGTACATCTTCCCTTCCCCTTCCCCCCATAACTGACGCTGCTGCGTGGGCCGTACTTGAAAAAGTACTTCAACAGACACTTTCAGTGGGCTTTTCACATCGAGGGCTGTGGGCTTGAATTATTGCACTTTTCTGTGGGCTCTGTGGGACTTTTCCTCCGTGGGTTTCATATCATAGTTGCGTTTCGCCGGTCTCTGTGGGCTTCATTCTGTTGCGGGTTAATTCTCGTGGGTCTCTACCAGCTGTGATCGGATCACTCCTGGCAAATTTTCATTCCTGAGGGTTATCACTGTTCCACATAAAAAAAAATCCAAATCACGGGTATTATTGAGGGCTTGTTGGCTGTGCCGCACAAAAACAAATCACTCGATCTTATCAACCACTGTATGTGGGATGTGACGGAACCTCCAGGAAGTTCCAGGCTATAAGACACACTGCTAACATTCATTCCGCTATCTAGAAACACAATGTCGAAGACCAAGGTTACCACCAAGGCTGACAAGTCCAGCAAGGCCCTGAACAAGGTCAAGGACGCTGGCGTCACCAAGGCTTCCCAGTCCCCTGCCTCTAAGAGCAAGGCCGTCGCCAAGAAGGCCGTTGCCAAGGAGGAGAAGTCCAAGAAGAACAAGAAGAAGGAGCCCACTCCCTCCAGCTCTTCCGAGTCTGAGAGCGAGAGTGAGGACTCCTCTTCCTCTTCCAGCTCCGAGAGCGAGGAGGAGAAGCCTGCCCCTAAGAAGGCCAGCAAGAAGGAGGCTAAGAAGCCCGCCAAGAAGGAGGAGTCTTCCTCCGAGTCTTCCTCCGACTCCGACAGCGATGAGGAGATGAAGGACGCTTCCAGCTCCTCTGAGAGCGAGAGCGAGAGCGAGGATGAGAAGCCCGCTCCTAAGAAGGATGCTAAGAAGGCCGAGAAGAAGGCTGAGTCCTCTTCCGAGTCGGAGTCCTCCGACTCCTCCGACTCTGAGTCTGAGGATGAGAAGCCCGCCCCCAAGAAGGATGAGAAGAAGGCCGAGTCTTCTGACTCTTCTGACTCTTCCGACTCTGACTCTGACTCCGAGTCTGAGGAGGAGGCCCCCAAGGCCAAGGCCGAGAAGAAGGTTTGTCGCCAAAGTAATTCATCTTTTGAGGATATCAGCTAACCAATTGTCTAATAGGACTCTTCCGACTCCGACTCCGACTCCTCCGATTCCTCCGACTCTGACTCCGACAGCGAGGACTCCAAGCCCTCCAAGAAGCGCAAGGCCGATGAGGAGCCCGCTGCCGCTGCTAAGAAGACCAAGACTGAGGATGTCCCTGAGGGCGCCTCCGCCAACCTTTTCGTCGGCAACCTGTCCTGGAACGTCGATGAGGAGTGGCTCCAGCGCGAGTTCGGCGAGTTCGGTGAGCTCGCTGGCACCCGCGTTGTGACTGACCGTGACTCTGGCCGCTCCCGTGGTTTCGGTTACGTTGAGTTCACCAACGCTGCCGATGCCGCCAAGGCTATGGCCGCTAAGAAGGGTGCTGATATTGACGGCCGTCCCGTCAACCTTGACTACGCCACTGGCCGTCAAAACAATCAGAATGGTGACCGTGCCCAGAACCGTGCCCGCTCTTTCGGTGACCAGACTAGCCCCGCTAGCGACACTCTGTTCGTCGGTAACCTTCCCTTCAGCGCCTCTGAGGACGCTCTCCGTGACAGCTTCGGCGAGCACGGTGGTATCCTCGGCATCCGTCTGCCCACTGACCCCGAGTCCGGCCGTCCCAAGGGCTTCGGTTACGTCCAGTACAGCTCCGTCGAGGAGGCCCAGGCCGCTCACGGTGCTATGCAGGGCTTCGAGCTTGAGGGCCGCCCTCTCCGTCTGGACTTCAGCACTCCTCGCCCTGCTGGCGGTGACCGTGGTGGCTTCGGTGGCCGCGGTGGTGGTCGTGGTGGTGGTCGCGGTGGCTTCGGCGGTCGTGGCGGTGGTCGTGGTGGTGGCCGTGGCGGCTTCGGCGGCGGCGGTGGCTTCAACAAGGCCAAGGGCAGCATCCCTGAGTTCAAGGGCAGCAAGATCACTTTCTAAGCATTCCTCGCCATCTAGCTATCTGCTTTTCTCCTCACGATCGATTTGGCTCCTTTCCTACTGACCATTTTACTACGATCTGTTTTCTGCGTGTAATTGGCGCCTCGGTTGGCTCTGGTATTTTTCCAAAAGTTTCTTATTTTATGTCTCGATAGTTGCATGATAGGTCGAACTGTAATTTCATACTACAATCACTTCAATATCTTTATTTCCAACCGTACAATCCTTGCATATTCATTGTCGTACAAAAACTGCCAAATCTGCATGGAGCAGGCCATCTCCGGAGAGAATCTGCCGGGCTTCCCCGCCCCCGCATTGTTTTGGAGTCTTCCGTCCAAGTACTCTATGTAGTATGTACAATGTACTTCTGATGTGATTTTTTGAGTCTTAATATTATTCTAATACTTATTTACATATTTTGGTTTTGATAAATGTATTAATTAATAGTAGCTACTTCGGCGTACACCTAGGTATCCTTAATCAACTCCGTATATCTCCCTGTATGTGGTCATAACATCTCCCTTTGACTTCTCTTTGTCCTGCCCCTCCTGCAAATCACCTGTTCTGTCTGCTGATCACCTCATCATCTTCAGCCCTCCCCCCCCCCCCTTTTTTTCTCATTCTCTTTTCTTCTCTGTTGCCTGCGATCTTCCCATCGCATTTTTTCATCATTTTAATTTCAAACTTGTCATTAATAAATCAAATCTTCATTCCATCATCATAATCACAACAACTTGAACACCATCATCATCTCTTTCCCATCACCTTGGGCCAGTGCTTGGGCATCAGTGATGGAAGATCGTCCTGTCTCCACATTGATAAGATAGCCTCATCTTCCCCACGCTTGACCGCTCTTGTTCCTAGCATTGGACCGGGTGGCCTGATCTCTCGACGAGATTCCTTCTTACTTCTATTTGACTTGTTTATCCCCACTGGTATCACTTCCCTCTTTATTTATCATAGGCCATGCAACCAAATCACTGCGACCTGCTCGGTCAGGTGCGCGAGCCCAGAGCCGCTCGTCAACTGATACGCGATGGCCACCCGCGCGATCAGAATGGTGTCCCTGGTCAGCCTCGTCCATCTGGTGCGCCGCCCATGAGATCAGAAGGTAAGTCTTGTCAGAGAGTATATTTGCTCCCTTTTATACCTTGGCTTGCCAGCCTCCCCCTGCCGATCGGATTTCGTCATGCAGATAATCTATTCAGTACTCCCCGTTCTATATACTCGCGCAACACAATGTACTCACTACGTTATTACATAGACTCCTGGATCGAAGTCTCGTCCCAGCCGTCAACCTCATCTCTATCTTCAGCTGCGGCAAGTGACGATATAATCACAACGGGTCTCCAAGTGGAACACCGGGATGTTGGCAGGCAACAATATCGAAGTCGACGTCGACGGATGCAACAACTCGCAGCTGTGACCACCGCTCAAGTCGACTATTCTTCCAATCCTGCAAGCAGTAGTCAAGAGGAATACGAGGAGAGTGAGAGTGAATCTGATCCGCCTATGAGCAGCTCCAACGAAGATATTGGTCCAGCCCTACGTGCACCATTACCTGCTCCTTCTCAGTCCGATGACGGTGATTCCAGCGATGATGAAGATGATACATCAACTGCCCTGGGTATGGGCATCAGTCCTTCACCGTTCATTCCACAGCCAAATGTATTCAGTCATCCGCCTAACACCAGCGATCCTTCCTGGGCCCGTCCAAGCGAGTCCCGACGATCTCAACCCAGTGTCGTATCCAACTCCAGCCGGCGCACATCCATCCGTCGAGATTCATACCCCAGTATTCGGCCATATCGTCGATCTCAACAGTCGCAGCATAGTCCATATAATATGTTCTCACCTTCGCATCATGCTGATCACGATGCTGCACTTCGCGCTAGCCTATCTACTCTCCTATCATGTGCTGCCGCAGCCCGCGGTCTTCCAAAGTCAGATGCCCAGCCCATGCCATCTGGTCCATCTGCTCCTGCACCTGTACAGCCGGCTGCCTTCCGACTAGTTGGCGAGTCTGTCGCGATGGGCGACGAAAGTGGTGAAGAAGACGACTCCTCAACACGCGACACAGACACCAGTCCATTAGTATGCCCACCCCGCCGAAGACATCCCCGGTCTCCAGTGGCCACTTCAGGACCACCAATTGCCAAGGCCAAGCGGAGGTCGATCTCACCAAAAGATCGAAGTGCCTCATCTAGAAAAGGCCGACGAGTTAGTGTAGCAGAATCGACGACGCCCGTCAGCCCTACCGTGATGACATGGGTGATTAGTGCAGGTGTAGTCGTGCTTTTCTCCGCCATCAGTTTTTCGGCCGGTTACATGCTTGGTCGGGAAGTTGGACGTACGGAGATGGGCCTGATGAATGATGGAACTGTTCCCGGCGCACGTTCATCCGCGGCATGCGGTCAGGAAGCCGTTCGTGGTGGGCTGAAGCGGTTCCGATGGGGGACAGCTGCGGCCGGATCCGCGAGTCTGGCTTAGATCATTGTCTGTGTGGTGAATTCCTAATGTTATGTGAGATGAGATGGCAATGATAACGATATAACGAGAGCGGTTTACTATGTTGAGGGGAATTTGAGACATGTACCTGTGCTACAATACATGCACTTGATACTAATCTCGATCCTACCCTATTTTCCCTCTTTTGAAGATCCCCTTCTGGTTTTTTTTTCTGCGTTTAAGTTATGTTCATTTGTCTTGGTATACCTCGATACCACGTTGCCACCTGCAAAAAATTTGGTGTCTTATTTTAGTTAGTTTTGGCATGTCTTGGTTTTGGAGTTGGAGGAGCATTTCTTCATGGTGGCCAGGTGAGGATGTAATGTCAACATGAATTATATCTTTAAGATTGAAGTTACTCCGGGAATGTCTAGTAGTAGTACAAGTATGCCAGTATGATTATACAAGGACTTCACGGCCTTGGAACCTTCCGAGCTTGAAAGGCCGAATGATACCAGTCCATATAGGGGGTCGGGAATATCCGTGGTGTTACTTGATACTTTAAGACTTGGATACCCACGAATTGCATCACCTTTAGGCACCACGAATAACAGTATCATGCAATAACGAATGCAAAGCAGATAGTACATAATAACCATCAATAAAATAGGCAAGTCTCTCATCCTTTACAGATACATCTAAAGCCGAAAGATATTCAAGTAAAACCCGAAGTCGATCACACCAACCCAAGCCCTGGAACTATACAAGAAGCAAACAAATTCAAACAAACAGCCTCACTTCAAAAATCTATCGTAGACAAAGTTTCCTCGGCTTTTGGAGAATACTGACCCACAACTTATGGGAATTCATCAAGGTTATCCCTGTACTTGTATGTCTGTCGGCGTTTGCACAAGGATGTACTGTATTTGTATTTGTATTTGCATTGCATTTGCCCCTGTTGTCCAGACCAGACCCACTAGATAAAGAACTGCTTGATCGACGTCTTTCCCACTAGGCTACAGTATCACTGGCAGTGCTAGGAGTATTTCCCCGTGAATTACTAGTCTGATATTAGTATGATTGAAGAGGATAGGGCTGGACTACTAGTGACTCCATAGTAATGTATACTCGTATAAAGATTCACCTCAATTAACTTTATAGGCTGCGCCACACTTCAAAGTACCATTACCCGAATGGGAAGGAGTCGTGGCTGGTGATGTGATACTGTAAGGGGCTAATCTGAGCCAGCATTAAGATGCCAAAGTACGGAGTGGGTACTTCGATTCTACTGTAATGTCTATTCCTTCTCGCGTTCGATTTCCAGTCTCGTGCTGTGGCTGTGATTGACCCGGTTTTCTGGGTGCAATGTTCATGTTCATGCTCGTGCTTGGCTCGGGAAGTAACGGTTGTGGATCTTGAGGTTGCAGTATGTATGTATACGGAGTATTGGGTTGAATGATTTGGAGAAGGAGTCTGTTATGTGTCTGGCTTTCTCTCCCGCTATCAAAATGGCTTAGTGATGAGGTCTTACTTTGTTTACTGTATGCAATTCGTCGATAATCTCAGTCTACGATTCCACCTCCAAAGACTACTAGTCAGTATGGGCAAGTGTTATCCAACTCTATAAGTCCTGTAATAGATTCAGACTTGATGGATGCCAGTCACATTGAATACTTAGTTCCGGACGAGTGGATGAAACCTGATAGGCACCTGGCATCCTCGTGGAGACTCGATGGTCTCTAGATGGAATATCATTTGAATAATGCATTAAGGCATCTGCACCTAATCCAAATACCTTCGTACCAATAAACCACCGACAGACTTGTCCAGGGTTCCTTCTCGCAGAACGAAATCAAGGCGTGAATGTCATTATCGCATGCCCCTAGAGTCTGCCTGATCACCTCAGAATCTCAAATACCTTGCGGTCACTGGGGCGAACTATTGGATCGGCACGGGTCGGGCCTCCGCCCTGACCAGGTACGTGGAGTAGGATGCAGTACTGTAGGTGGGAGGATTATGTATGATTGACTTACGAAACTAGTGATAAAGTACGAGGGTAAAGGATTCAACTCCGAGATTGATCTCGATCTAGAATATGGTTGGTACGATCGTCTGATTCTTCCACGGGGTTTGTTTGTCGTTTATTGGGTCCAGCCTTGTACTGTAGGAGTTTCACTATGGAGTATTTCCACTTTCAATGGAATTTCCATTTTTAGCCCCGTTACTGTAGGGCTTTGCCTTACCATTCATCTTATCACAGGATCCGATTTGGGTTTGTTGAGTGCGGAGATTGGGCGATCGCTACCTTGTTGTTATTAGCGTGACTTATTAGATTATCTTTTACGAGGTTAGTGTGATTTCAGATGCTGTGCCTCGATGATCTACATGATGGGCCAATGCGAGTCATTTGGAAGGTGATTTGTTTCCTATTTCCCTGTTTGTATACTTGCTTTGTTGGTTCCTGGTCCTTTGTCCCTGGTTATGCAGGCTGCTACGGTTGCACTGGCGTCGCTTTTCAAATGCCGAATGTGGGTTTTTGGAGCCAGTCGGCGGAGATGGCACCGGCTACGATGTAGGTTTCTTGTGGTTGGGATGTCCGGTACTTCTAGGCAGAATTTGGAGAAGGAAAAATTGTATGCTGAGAATATATGTGTTCTTATTGAATAGTGCTATGTTCTGATCGATATGTGCTGATAATTGTATACATTCGAATATGTCCATGATCTGTAGACCCAATTTGTACCATGCTGAACCAAAACGCCGTGCTTAAACCGTCGCTGAAATGAAGATATGGAGAATGAAAGTGATGACGACATAGGAAAATAAAAAGCAAATATAGATCAGGTGCCCGCACTGGGAGGCCTGAGTGCCATGGTCGGTTCAAGTTTGCAGTATATTGAAGTTGAAGATGAAGTCGAAGAGAAAAAAGGTCAAAAGTGATAGTCGCGCACGCTGAATAATGCAGAATCGAGAAAAGTAGATATGATCGAAATGGAAGAACGAAAGAATGTCGTTCATGCAGTGTAGTTTGTAGACTCGGAGCCTCGTCGATATTTAAAATCGTCTCGGCTAAGCAGCCTTCGTAATTGAAATCGGCGAAGTTTGGAAACAAATCGACAAGGGTGATCTGAGATTATTTAGTTAGCATAGAGAACGAGATTCATTGTTTGATTTTTGTAGAAACGAACCATTTGAACGACGGGTCATGGGCGGCTCTTCACGAGCATTTGTAGTATAAGCAGCGGCCCAATAGCCTGTGTGGCGGTAGCCGGTGAAAGTGCAGCTATTAGGGTCGTACTGCGGTTGCAGCGCTGTGACATGCGGGTAGAGCGTTGCCAACGGAGCGAGTAACTCATCCGGTGGAGGAGAGCGTCTGCTATCAATACTCTCTCGGGACTGCCGAAGGTTAGACATGGATGATGACGAGGCAAAGGAATCAACATACGTGGAGTTCGTAGTTGGTTTTGTAGATCATTGTGGAAGAAATGTAGATGTGTGGTGTTGTGTGGAGTAAAAAGCCGAGTTTGTTTCAGAAGGATGCGATGCAGTTGAGGTGCAGCGAGATGCAGGCGAGGTGCAGTTGCGTTGCGTTGCGTTGCGTTGCGTTGCACAGAGGCTTTGTCGGAGAAGTCCTACGTGCGTTTCTGTTCTGGACTCTTTTGTTGCAATCCTTACCAATGCAATTGAGGTTGTTGAGATGCAGACCCTGCTGTATTTAAAAAGAACAAGGAAAGGAGCGGGGCGCCTCACGTCAAGGTGATTTGCATTTTAGCGAGCCCCAGGTGGAGGTCGACGATGTCCAGGAAGTCGGGTTTACGATAATCGAGGGGATCAGGGATATTATTGGACGAAATTACGATGCAGAGAGAATCGGCGTGGCCGAGCGCAATACGAGATCAGATCGGATCGGGTCAGCTTTAATTTATTTCGCTTGTGGCTGGCCAATCATGACATCAACGAGTAGTCAATTTCAAATCATTGTCAAACTAGTTCATTCCCATCGTCAACATCATCTCGTATACTCTGTGCTCCTACGGAGTAATCCTAGTAGGATCGTAATAATAGAAGCGAGGTTGTAGGTTACAGGGTTGTCCTGAATAAGTCTTCCTTGTCGACCATGTTCTCCTTCACTCGTTCTGCATTCCCCCTTGCAGGCCCACGTTTATCACGTCACACCTCATGCCTCACTGGAAGCAACTACTAATTAGTGAATATTATTTAGTAACTATTATGTAGGAGTATGTATGCACAGTAGATGTTTTTCTGCATGTAGAATGACTCTCGAAGCACCTCCAAAGCTTGGTGCTGAATGTGTACTGTATACTGTAGTCTAATTCCTGGCACCTCTTGACGATCGCCGAACACATCCGTGATCCAATCTGTCGGGTGGGGATGTCAGAATACCGCACAGATCAAGTCTATTTCATCTTCAACATGAACCAACTCCCTGGAAGGAGAAAGCGATAGTGGCCCGCACTATTGGGAAGCTAGTCTATTCCCCACAGGCCAAATGTGGTTAGTTCCAATTATATCCCCGCGCTAGCCCCAACTGGGTCTAGTGGATCCCTTTATGCGTGCTGACATAATGTTGAGTGGCTGACAAAGTGATTGTACAGCCACACGCTCGGGCATTCCGTGGCTAGTGACCTCCCTGTGGCGTTCCCACCTTATTCGATAGCTTCGTGCCTTGATCCACTCATCCCCCGTCAGGGCCGAACTAGTCCGCCCTTGATCTTCAAATGTGATCATTTTGGGTATCACACCGACCCTTGGGTCTCGGTCGTGCCGGCGCGGGGGTACTATAAGGGTTGCCCTCCCTCCATTGGTATCAGGTTGATCATACTATCACGATCCATCACTACAGTATCCAAATCTGGTTCTACTACTCTAGTCACATACATACATCTACTCCGAGTTTGATACTCTTTCTATCTTCTCCTTTCTACTCATGAACGATCATGTCATTGAGCATGCAGGGTTCAGGAAGAGAGTGCTGGGAAAACTCTCCTCGTATGGATATCGACCTGCACGGTCATTACTCGCAAGAGCAGCCCGCTCCAAGTACGTTCTTTTTTTATCTCGGGTTACCTAGCCTTTCCTTCTATACTTTCAAACCTTCAAACTTGCAATTGCTCCCTCTCCACCCCCTTGAACCCCAACTCCATTGAGCTCCATGTTTCAAGCATAATGTACTTCAAACCTTCTCTGAGACATCTCCCCTTCCTTCCAGGACCTATCGAGCGAGAAGCTGAACGGCCCGCGCATAGGCGCGAGCCCTCCCTCGACCAGGGTATGCACACTCACGAAGCTCGATCCATCTTACACGATAGCGAATTTGGTCGAGTCGACCCAACTGGCTGGTACACGCATTATAAGACATGTCTCCAACATTTTGTCGAATCGAGTCAATTCAACCCGACCGTTCAGTCAATCGCAGCATTCATCAATATCCGCTTACCTGCGCAACGTCCCGTGGACACAATGAGTCCACAGAATACTGCCTCATTCATTTCACTTCGACCTTACGTGCGTCGTCTGATTATCACGGCGCAAGACACGCCGGTGACTATGCTTGCTTTCTTCGGTCCTGATTGGGAGGCTGGTGTGGGATGTATCTACAAACAAGAACGTACCAATTACCTCTTTACGGCGAAGAGTAGTGGTTGGGCTCAAACGAAAGCTTCTTACGATATCCTGCCCGACGAGGAGACACCTTTCTTACGACCTTTGCGTGATCCTTCCGAGGATGAGCTTCAGGCGGCTGACGCCCGGTGGAGTGAATGGCTTGCGATGGAGGATTGGATGGTGGGGGCGCGCAGTCCTTGGTAGATCCTTCTAATTTTTTTTTTTTTCCTTTTGTGATGAGACATGACGATTTCCCTTTGTTCTTCTGACTTTATTTTTTCTTTTTCTTTTCCATTCTTTCTCTCCTTACCGTCCGTGGTGGTCAAAATTGGGCTTGTGTTCAGGAGGAAATTCCCGGCGTTGCAAATACTTAGTCACGGGTCTGATTCGCACTCGGGCGTTTGGATCTATACACTTCAAATAACATTTGTCGATATTCGGTTCCAATCTACAACTTCCCAATAATCATAATCATAATAATACTTATTCACAATTCCAGCAATACGTTAATGATCGTCCTCACCCACACGCCAATGCACTTTTGACAGAGATCGCCCAGGGTGGATCCTGTCAGAATCAATAGTCAATTATTCGATAGTGTGCACCGCCACAGATGAGACGAGTAGAGCATGACAAATATTGTTTACCTGGAATTCTATTGTTTTATATTATTTAATTTATATGAATATTAACACTTATTGCTACATCTAATCATCTATTCTGTATACAGTATATGTTTTTACTACACACTAGTTTAGTGATGCAACAATCAAATTGCACTAGTCCCCGCCTTGACTCATCGCTATTCTTCAACTTTCTACTTTTTCTCCTGTCACTTTTCATTCTCTTCAATAGTCGCAAATCAAAAGTCCACTTCCTCCTCCCCGATCGCCCCGTGCACTGTAGTCCTAGTTGACAGCCTCAATCCTCCAAGGCTGATCCACGTCTCTGAACCAGGTACTCGGGTTTTCACTTGCAACATGACAGCGGCTACCCCAATCTACCAACACCATGCTCATGCAGAAATCCTGCCAATTCTCGCCACGCATCTACCTCATTCGATTTCATTACTCCGTCGTATTCAACATGGCATTGCCCATCCAACTTCAACAGCCCAGGTCTTAGCCACTTTCCCTCCCGGTGATAGTCCCCCGGTCGACACGCCGTGGCTGGCTGCGCGAGTGGATCTGTTTCGTGGTCGCGAGACCCAGATGATCATCTACTCCAGTCTTGAGAAAGGACACACGTCAAGTAAGCCGATCAAGATCGCCGAATCCACCACCGCTAGTCTTGAGTGCAACAATAATTCACCACTACCCCTTTACAATTTCAACATCTACACCTTCACTGCGCCCGAGTCTGTGCTCGACACCGTCCGTGACCAACTAGTCTCCTTGCTCAGCTTTATCAAAATCAATTATCTCCCGACATATCTATCTTCCCTAAATTTACCAGCTGATCTCAACAAGACACCTCACAATAATGTCTCCATCCCGGCCCCAACTACAATCAAACAAAGTACCCAAAACTTCGACGCTGTCACGCTAATTCCCTCCCCGTCCCCACATGCATTCCTCATCGGCTCCCTGCATACAGCCCTCTTCTCGCTTCTGCAGTCTTCTGGTTCAGCCGTTTTCGCAGCCTCCCCAGCTGCACTCGATGGATCATCTTCGGACCCGATACCAGGGATTCGGGTCCATCGCTTCGATGACCCGCCATATCGAAAGTTCTTTTTCCGTCGTGAGCATTTTACCACTGACGTGGCTTTACCGCGTGGGTATCGATTTCATGATCGACATGGTCGTATCGGGGTATTGGAGTCTCAGCTCGATCTTGTTCAGAGTCGGACGAAGATTCCCCGGTCCAGGGATCAGTTGCGATTGATGCCTGGGGCGGCGATTTATGTTGATCAAGAAAGGGGTAAGCAGCACCAGCACCAGCAGCAGAAGGATGAGGAGGAAATGCCTGTTGGATGGGCTTTTTTGGGGCTGGATGGGGCATTGGCGACGTTGCATGTTGAGTCGGAGCATCGGGGGAAGGGTCTTGCGCTTGCAATGTCGAAGGAGGTTATGCGAAGGGGATTGGTAAGTGATGGGGTTTTTGGAGCGAATGGGATTGATGTTGAGGGGGTGCTGAAGGATTCTATTGAAGGGTGGGTTCATACGGAAGTTGCGCAGGATAATGTTGCTAGTCGGAGGGTGATGGAGAAGATTGGTAGTGAGGTTTTGTCTACTGTCATCTGGACGGTTATTGAGGTTACTGATTAGAGTGTATAGGAATAGAGTAGTCAAGCATATTAAGTGTATATAGAGGATAGTACTAGATGATTATAACTGCATATATTTTAGCCTCTGACTGAGTGATTCAAGAATCACATAACACCCGTGTTAACTTGTGAAAATGATAGATGGAAATAATGGGATACTGTATGTTACCAAGTACTCCAATAATAAAAAAGAATCTTTGCATCCATAGATAGGCGATATTATCGATCTAGAAGTATAATTAGGCTACTTTATTGTTAGTACTAGACTACTATACACCCACCCTGGAGTGAATCTAGTGTTGTTTCAATCAAAGTTGATTCTATACCACTGGCGATATATATTTCGGGTTAGTAAGATGAGATGTAAGTAAGAAAGAGTATTTATAAGTAGATCCGGCATGCCTCCAGGACACATAATTTTTTATTTTATTTTATTTTATTTTTTTAGAATTTCAATCACTTTGGAGTCTATGGATAATGCCAATTCTCTTTGAACAATAATAGATATCCTCTTTAACTAACTACTAGGTGTAGTCATGCCGAAGATCCCGAGAATGACTTAGAACTGTTCATATTGGTGCTGCTCAGATCGATCGACAACTTGAAACAAATAATCCACCGGCATTATTCTGTATAAATTTGCATTACCAATTCAAAGCTTTTACGCAACTCAAGGGATGACATTGAGCAAAATTCTTCATTTTCTATAATTAGTTAGGCTGTGCTCTGTAAAATGATCTCACTCGGCATCGCCGTGGTATCGGACATCGGACGCGGAACGGAGGTTGGGACTCGGTGCAATTGCAGCTTTCAGGCTTTTCCACCGTCGTTGAGCCAACAGCAGACTGGAGATTTCGGAGGGAGATACTTTATTGGCTGTTTCAAGGTGCCGCGGTACATAAAGTGGAGCCAACAAAGTAGAGAAAAAAGTAACTGATGCACACGATTTATGCAAGATGTCGTGGGATGATCCAACGAGGTGGAGTGTTTGAACAAGACACGACACGGCAGTGAGGCATCGAGATTGATCGATTGAGAAAGAAAGCCGGTCTCATCTGTTGACCGATATCCTGATTGATTTGTACGGAGAACTTTACGGAGTATAGTTTCTGCCTCGTTCGCAAACGTCTTGACTGGAAGCTCCGTGACCCCACTGCAGTCGGGATTGGCAGCTCCCCCGACACCCCGCCACGCTGACTTGTCGTTTAAAAGTCGTTGAGTACCCGTGTAACACGACAATAAATATTCGAATTCTGTGATTGAATCTTGTATTGGATTCATCTTGATTGTTATTCTATCCGGCATGGCCTCGACCAAGGAGGTCCCCATTCCGGGCCCTAAAGGAGTTCCCTTACTGGGAAACATCTATGACATCGAACAAGAAGTCCCACTGAACAGCCTCGAATTGCTGGCTGATAACTACGGTACTGTCAACAATCTTCTCTGATTATTCTCCTTGATTTGTCCGATATCTCTATACGATTCTCATCTAACACAATCTCATTAGGTGAAATTTACCGCCTCACCACCCTCGGCGTCTCCCGCGTTTTCATCAGCTCCCACGAATTAGTCGACGAAGTCTGCAATGAAGATCGCTTCGTCAAATTTGCCGCCGCCGGTCTGAAAGAAATTCGAAACGGTACTCATGATGGCCTTTTCACAGCACACTACCGCGAAGAAAACTGGGCGATTGCCCACCGAATCCTGGTGCCCGCATTCGGCCCACTCATGATTCGCGGCATGTTTGATGATATGTACGATATCGCGACCCAACTGGTCATGAAATGGGCCCGTCAAGGACCTAGTGCTTCCATCAAAGTAACAGACGACTTCACCCGCCTGACACTCGATACAATTGCTCTCTGTTCCATGGGAACTCGGTTCAACTCTTTCTATCACGATGAAATGCACCCTTTTGTTGAAGCTATGGTCGGCTTATTGGCTGGTTCTGGCAAACGCGCTACTCGTCCTGGACTATTGAATAATTTGCCCACTGCGGAAAATAACAAGTACTGGAGCGATATCGACTACCTGCGGAACTTGTCGCGGGAGCTGATTCAGGCCCGAAAGGACAACCCTGAGGATAAAAAGGATTTGCTTAATGCTTTGATCCTTGGCCGCGACCCACAGACAGGGAAGGGTATGACAGACGAGTCCATTATTGATAACATGATTACTTTCTTGATTGCCGGTATGGTTATGTTCCTTTCCTTCGATTAGCTCCAATATGGAATTTAACTAACGAGAACTAGGTCACGAAACTACCTCTGGCATGCTTTCTTTCCTGTTTTACTACCTCCTCAAAACACCCCATGCCTACAAGAAGGCCCAAGATGAGGTCGACACCGTCATTGGTAACCGCAAGATCACCGTGGAGGATATGTCAAAGCTGCCCTATATCACAGCGATCATGCGAGAGACTCTTCGCCTCAAGCCAACGGCCCCTTTGATTTCTGTTCACCCCCACCCCGATAAGAATGGAGACGGCCCTGTCACATTAGGAGGAGGCAAGTATGTCTTGCAAGACAGCGACTTCGTCGCTCTGATGCTAGGAAAGATGCAACGTGATCCAAAGGTATACGGTCCCGACGCAGACGAATTCCGACCGGAGCGAATGCTGGATGAGAACTTCGAAAAACTTCCCAAAAACGCATGGAAGCCATTCGGAAACGGAATGCGTGGTTGTATTGGTCGTCCCTTCGCTTGGCAAGAAGCTCTCCTTGTTGTTGCGATGTTATTGCAGAATTTCAACCTGCAGATGGACAACCCTACCTATGATCTGCGCATTAAGCAGACCCTGACCATCAAGCCTAAAGACTTCTATATGAAGGCTTCTTTGCGTCATGGACGTGACCCGACCCAGTTGAGCCTGGCATTGGGTGGTACCGACTTGGCCAAAGACGATAGTGCTGCTCACAATACCAGAAAGCCCAAGCAGGCCCCTGTGGATGGCAAGACAAAGCCAATGCATATTTTCTACGGAAGTAATACCGGCACTTGTGAGGCTTTTGCTCGCAGATTGGCAGATGATGCCATTGGATATGGATTCGAGGCCGAGATAGCCTCGCTAGATTCGGCCGCTCAAAACATCCCTAAGGACGAACTGGTTGTTTTCATATCCGCTTCCTATGAGGGTCAACCACCAGACAACGCGGCACATTTCTTCGAGTGGTTGAGTAAACTAGAGGGAAAGAGCTTAGAGGGAACCAACTATGCAGTCTTTGGCTGTGGTCATCGTGAGTATACCCTCGTACTACCAGCAGTGGTACTAGTCTCTTTCCTTGTTATTACAATACTAACATCTTTCCAGATGATTGGGCTTCCACTTTCCATCGCATCCCCAAGGCAATCAACGAGCTCATCAAGCAAAGCGGAGGAAATCGCCTGTGTGAACTTGGTCTATCCGACGCAGCAAACTCCGACATGTTCACTGATTTCGACAGCTGGGGTGAGACAACCTTCTGGCCTGCTGTCACAGCCAAGTATGGCGGTGGTGACGACAAAGCGACCAAGCCCAAATCATCTCTACAAGTGGAAGTGAGCTCTGGCTCGCGTGCTTCTACGCTAGGCCTCCAACTAGAAGAGGGCTTTGTGGTTGAGAACCAGCTTCTTACTAAAGCAGGCGTGCCTGATAAGCGGATCCTGCGTTTCAAGCTTCCAAGCGATATGACCTACCAATGTGGTGATTACCTCGCAGTACTGCCTGTCAACCCGACTCCTGTCGTTCGCCGGGCAATTCGTCGCTTCGATCTTCCCTGGGATGCCGTCCTGCGTATCCAAAAACCATCCAAATCTTCAGCCAGCCCTCCATCCATCCCACTCGATACGCCTATTTCCGCCTTCGAGCTACTTTCAACCTACGTTGAGCTTTCTCAGCCTGCCTCCAAGCGCGACCTCAATGTGCTTGCCGATGCTGCCGCCGGAGATGCTGAAACACAAGCAGAACTCCGCTTCATCGCATCTAGCCCAAGCCGTTTCACCTCTGAGATTGTGCAGAAGCACGTCAGTCCTCTCGAGTTATTGCTGCGCTACCCATCCGTAAAGCTGTCCATTGGTGACTTCCTCGCCATGCTGCCCCCAATGCGTGTGCGTCAATACTCAATCTCATCATCTCCCCTCTCCGACCCATCTGAATGCTCCATCACTTTCTCCGTCCTCAGTGCTCCAGCCCTGTCAGGGCCATCGGAGCCTGGGAGAGACGTCCCCGAAGAGTACCTTGGAGTTGCTTCAAATTACCTATCCGAACTTCAACCCGGTGAACGCGCCCACATCACCGTTCGCCCTTCAAATTCGGGCTTCAAGCCCCCTTCGGACCTTCAAACTCCAATGATCATGGCCTGCGCTGGTAGTGGCCTGGCTCCCTTCCGTGGATTTGTCATGGACCGTGTCCAGCGTATTCGTGGTCGCAATAGCTCCACTTCTGCAGATGATATCCCTGCCTCAGACAAGCCTGCCAAGGCTATTCTCTATATCGGATGC
>Ga0102593_1000834_pt1 | contig 39583 bp, 10 predicted proteins | sample AraplaCol_mMS_r2_2_FD_76862 | JGI IMG/M metagenome (GOLD analysis project Ga0102593, IMG submission 76862) | Arabidopsis root microbial communities from North Carolina, USA - plate scrape MF_Col_mMS_r2 (SPADES assembly) (version 2) | ecosystem: Host-associated > Plants > Roots > Endosphere...
ATCTGTCTAGTAGACCGATTATATTTCTGGTATTTCTTTTTATTGACTGTATAGTAATCGGTATTTTTCTTTGCTAGTAAAATACTGCTGTATAGTACTAGAATATATTTTTTGATTATCTGATCTAATATTTTTTTGATAGATTTGAAGAACTATTTGACTATTATTTTAGTAGATTTTTTAGTATAGAAATTTATTTAAATAGCTGAATAGTAGTTTTTGATATTTATAATATAAATTTGCTAAATCTACTGATTGATCGGCTGTCAGATAGTAATAGAATTTATAGTAAAATATTGAATTTGTTAAATATTTTTTCAGAATTTAATAATACTAGATTATTTACTACAAAATTATTTTTGATAATAGAATTGATTGATTAGAAGATTTTTAGCTGTATATACTAATAATTGTTTAAAAAATCAAATTTATCAATATAATTATATTCTATACAGATAAAATTGTTTACAAAATAGTTATATATATATTTAAATACTGTAAAACAATCAATATCTAGTAGTTGTAATAGATAAAATAAATATACTAATATATAGAATAGTATAATATTGTTTTCGATACAGATTCGATCAAATTGAAATATAAAATAGTTACTATAACTATCAGAAAAATTAATAACCGAAACCGATTTTATATATATAAATTTATATTTAGAATAAAATATTTTTTTAATTAGTATAGATCAATTTTATCAATAATTCAGTTATTATTTAAAATTTCAAATTATCAGTTTTTTGATAAATTATTAAATCAATCAGTCTGAATAATTTTATTTTCAAAAATTATATATAGTAATAACAAATAGCTATCTGTATAGATTGTTTCGATTATAGTAATCTATTTACAATTTTCTGACTGAAAAAAAAATCTCCGACTGTAGTATTCAGTATATATAATAATTTTTTAATTTGCAATAAAATCTATTGCAAATTCTGTTTTATCAAAATTGTAGATATTTTCTGATTGTATACTATTTTTATCAATTATATTTTGTACAGTCGCAAATTACTGCCGAATTGATTTCGGATTTTTGTTTAAAATTTTCTGATAATTATATATTCGCAAAAAACGAATACAAAATTCAGAACAACAGTTGATAAAAATTGATAATCAATTTTTTTCAACAGTAGATAGAAAATAGCTACTATATACAGCAAAAAAAATATTAGCTATTTTTTCTACAGTTGCTGATCTAGATACTATTCTATATATATCTATAGAAATTATCTATTCAGAAAACGAATTCTCTTTGAATTGGATCAATTTATAGCTATTTAAACGTATATCAGTGTATAAAATCCGGTTATAAAAACGTATATATAGTATAGTATAGAGAATTTTGTATAGTTTAGCAGCTGTATAAATAGATTTGATTCAGCTATTTTTGATATTATTAAGAACCAATAGAATTTTGTTTTCTTGATTGGTAGATTTCGGCGAAGATCCAGTATGAATTGGTAGTATAGTAGATAGTTGAATAAAAAGAGATAGAATAAAGATACAATTTTAGATAGGATTAACCGCTCGGCCGGGAATTACGTTATCTACTGTCGGCAAAAATTGACTATCAATATTTATCAAACAATATAATAAATTTCGAATATATTTTTTATAGAAATACAATTATAAAAAAATTCTAAACAAAAATTCTAAATTACTTTAACAGTAGTTTTTTATAGTACAATCTATAATTGATAAAAAAAATTTGATTAGAAAATATCTATAATTTTGATAAAACAGAATTTATAATAGATTTTATTGCAAATCAGAAAATTGTTATATATACTGAATACTATAACCGGGGATTTTTCTACAGTTAGAAAATTGTAAATAGATAACTATAATTGAATCAATCTGTACAGATAGTTATTTATTACTACTATATATAATTTCTAAAAACAAAATTATTTTTATTGATTGGTTTGATAATCTACCGAAAAACTGACAATTTAAAATTTCAAATAACAGTTGAATAACTGATAAAATTGATCTATATTGATTATAAAATATTTTATTCTATCAATAAATTTTTGTATATACAACCAATTTCGTTTATTGATTTTTGATAGATATAATAGCTATTTTATATTTCAATTCAATCGAATCTGTACAGAAAACAATATTATTATTTTTTGTATATCTATATATTTATTATATCTATTACAACTACTAGATATTGACTGTTTTACAGTATTCGAATATATATATATATAATTGTTTTATAAACAATTTTGTTTGTATAGAATATAACTATATCGATAAATTTGATTTTTTGAATAATTACTAATATATACAGCTAGAAATTTTTCAATCGAATATTATTCAAAACAATTTTGTAGTTACTGATATAAATCCAGTAAATACAGAAAAAATTCTTTCTAAACTAAATATTTTTATACAGACAGTTATACTATCAAACAACCAATCAAACAGTAAATCTAGTCAATTTATATTAAAAATATCTAGAATAATAATTCAGCTACAGAAACAAATTTTGATATCCAAAAATCTGCTAAAATAGCAGTCAAATAGTTTTCCAAATCTATCAAAAACCGTACTAGATCAGATTATCAAAAACTACTATATGGTACTATACAATACTGTACTACTAGCGCAAAAAAATACAAATCTACATATAGTCAATAAAAAAATAGTAAAAAATATATTCGGTCAACTAAACAGATATTCTACGAAAAAGATTTAACCGTCGAAAAAGACCTACAGCTAGTTGAACAGCTAAATCTGCCAGTGAAAAATAATAAAATAGAATTATATAGACAGAGCGAATTATCTAGTCAGATAAATCTACAATATACTAGAATTCCGTCTAGATACAGTAGATATAGAAAAATTGACCACAAGATTAATATATATAAAAATTGTTTTATCTAGTTAATTTAATTAGTATTGGTTGAAATAATCGATCTCGAAATTTTTTAATGGGATTGGATATTCGGGACGGCCGGGAATTATATTATATCTGAAAATAAATTTGGTTATTTTGTTTGTAAAAAAAATAAATAATCGAATTTATACAGTTTCAATTATATTTAATAACTAAAATAATATTTATAAAAATATAAAATACAATCTTAATAATATATTTTATACAGAATATTTTTTAAAAAAAAAAAGAAATCGAAAATAGTACTAATAATATTTTTAGAACAAGAATTTCTATTAGATTCTATACTACTATTATTTATTCTATTACTGTTTCTGATTCTATCTCTAATACAATCTCAATTTTTGGTACAATTTTCTGTATTTCTAATATTACTAAAAAAATCAATAATAGTTGAAACTGAAATAGTAGCTGAAATAGTAGTAATTGAAACCGGAACAGTAGTAGTACTAAAAACTGGAGTAGTAGTTGATATAATCAAAATATCAGAAAAAAAATTATAAAAAACTATCAAAAAAAATAGAATCGAAGAAAATAAAAATTATAGATAAGAATTTTGTAGAAAAAAGATATCAAAAAAAATCTGTTTCTTTGTTTGAATCCTTGTACAAATTTTATCCGAATCGGAAAAGAATTCCAGAAATCTTTGATTAAAATAATACTATCGAATTTGAATTGTTTGACTAAATTTTTATTATATTGAATAGTCGAATTGACTATCGCTAGAAAGAAAAGAATAAATTATTACGGAATTCGAAGTATACAATATTTCTAAATATTCGATATCGATCCGATATCTAAATCTCTTCAAATTATCTGTATATAGAAATCTATCCGAATCCTCATATATATATAAGATTATATATATATTCAGGATTTTTGAGCTTTTCAAGAATCAGTCTGTATATCAATTCGTTCTGTCTGATTTCTACTATCCGATATCCTTGTCTAGTTACAGATCTCTAGTCTGATAATTTAGTAACTATTATATCAATATTATTATAATTTTATTCGAAATATAATAAATATAAAGATTTGCTAGAAAAACATAAAAAAATTCTAATACACTTCAGATATATAATCTAATATTCTAATCTGTAGTAATTTTAAACTTTGAGATATTATAACAGAAAAATAATTTTGCAGAAATTTTGGTATTATTTCGATCTATTGATATTTTTATCTATCAATTTATTGAAAATATATATTTTCCAGTATATATTTATATTTTTTTAAAAAAAATTGGTAAGAAGATAGATAGTTTGTCAGAGCATCAGAATCGTATCTACTCTTTGTTATCATTTTCAGTTGATATATTATATCTTGTAGCAAAATAAAATAGTATCTCCGATTACATAGTATTGTTATATTTTCAGTCAAGCAATCTTTTTCGGGTTGATATTGTTTCATTATCAATAGAATTTCTTTGGTATCAATAACTGCCATAGAATTTTGAATAAATATTTATTCATTATAATATCTAAATTCTTGAAAGAAAGGTTCAACTAGGTTATTATATTGATAGAGTAGCTGATTTAGAAAAAAACTTTTTGATTTATGTAGAAATTGAATTAAATTATTTTTTGATCCCAAAATTTCTATATTATTGAGATAGCCTGTTCTTATTACACAATGACTGTCGGATTTAAAGTTATTGAAAAAAATGAAAAGTATGGAATTTATCAACTAGAATGATATTATTTGAAAAAATCGTGAAAAAGTCTTTGACATACTATTTATTATTGCCAGTTTATTTTGATTGATCTAGTTTTCATATAATAAATATAGAACAATACTAAATTAAAGAATCAGTATTTTAGTTTACAATTTATTCGAAAATGTAATAATGTAATATATATAAAAACAGAAAAAAGCATTGCTAGAATATATGATTGATTAAAATCGATATCTACTATAGATATCATGAATATGTTTCATTTTTCCAGATTTTGTATATCTGTATATAATATAGATAGAAAATGTATTTATACAAGTTATCAATAGGAGATGATGATAATCATAATATTAAATAAAGTTTTAGTTGTATTTGTCAGAACTAATTTCCGGTTTGGCAATAGAATCTATAAAATGGTTTAGAAGTTTACTGGTTTATAGGTATATATATCAAAAATAATTATATAATCAAATATTTCTGGTATCATTTCTATTAACTTCAATATGTGTTACTGTTATCAATATTAATTATTCCAATGCTGCGGCTATATGTAGTTCTCAATATACAACTTTGTTATATTGGTCTAATTTACTATTTTTATTTACAGTAGTAACAGAACAGATCTGATCAATGAATATCATATTCTGAAAAATTACAGAATTTTCAAAATTCTCTATACTTCCAAAAAGAAATTAGAACAAATCAATAGATTAGTAATTCTTGAAATATATTTTAAATAAAACAAATTTTAGAATAAATACAATAAATTTGAATTAACTGTACTGATCTATAGTATAGATATCCATATAGAACAACATACATCTGGTAAAAATGATGATTCGGTTATATTAGCTGTTTTCTTAGTAATGATAGATATATGAATAGTAAAAAAAAGTATTAATTTCATAGATCTATATCAAATAGAAATTGAATTATTTTTATAGCGAAACAATAATTTTCAATATATATATATGATCTGTTTATGAAATTTATTAAATATAATTACAAAACTCTGTTTATTAAATTTCATAAAACAGTATATCTTTTGAAAATTGATGTGTATGGATATATATATCTGTACAAATACTAAATTCCGTGATAGTGGAGAATTTGGAAAATGATTCATTGGGTGATAAAATACATAGATAAAAAATAATACTGGATAGATAGTATAATATTTCTAAAGATCTATAAGCACAAGAAATATCTGGATAACGTAAGTAATCACCGAGCGTTACAAACCACCGAGTGTTACACCGGCCACCACCAATAAAATAAAAACACCATTTATTCAACCACCACCACTAAATTTAACTATTTGAATTAACAACTCTATCAGAACATCTATTGCGTTTATGCTCTGGTTGCTTGCAAACCGTATACTTCTGGCGTGGTCTCTGATTGGCCGATTTACCTTTCTCGATGGTATACACGGAAACGGTATTGCTGTCGTTTAATTTATTTTGTGCCAGCAGTAGATTTTCGGTGTCCGTTAAACTACCATTATAAACAATTCTTTTGTTCTTTATTTTACGGTTTCTTTTAATATACCCGTTTTCGATACGCAATTGGCTGATTTCGTGTTCTGAAATAACTAGCCGGTGTAGAATACGTTCGTATTCTTTTGATATCTGTTTAATACTATCAACAACTAAATCAGATAAATTTGTTGTTGTTGTTGGTTGATTCAACAGTTTATTGATAGCAGATATTTGTCGATAAAGATTATTTGTATATTTGGATATATATAGTATATAATAGCTAATACTATTACTGTTACTGCTGCCAGAAGAAGTAGAAGTATTCAGTCGAATAGTAAATTTATCTAGTATATACTGGAAATTGAATAGTATTAGATCAGTATCAGCAAAATTATTGGCTATTGTTGATTCAATACTAAATATTTTATTGTATATTTTTTTATACAAAACAAAAAAAGTAGTTTTATCAATTGACTGACGATCAAACTGTATTTTGGACTGAACCAAATTGCTATATATTTTTTTAATAATCGAAAAACAGCCAATATCAAAAGACTGAAACAGATATAATAAATATACTGGTATACAAAACTATATAATATTGTTTTGTCGGTACAGATAGTCAAATTGTTCTGTTTTGTGGTTTCTATAACTATCCAGAATTAAAAGAATTTTAGAATCTTTGATCAGATTTTGAATTTTTGGTATAAAAGATTTCTGAAATCAATCTAGAACAATTTGATTATTGATCTATCTATTTTCGGAAATATTGTAATACCAATCTTTTGATTCTATAGTAAATCAAGTAGATATAAAAATTTTGGTTTTAAAAATTACAGTCGGTAATATAGTCTGCGTTCGATTGATATATTCAATAACTGTTATCTATTTTCGATTTCCAGACTGCAAAATCTTTTGTTGACTTTTTTGGTATTCAGAAGATATAACAATATAGAATCGACTGATAATTTCTATTACAAATCCAGTTTTATCAAAATTCCAGATATTGTTATTTGTAATACTATATTCAATAATAGTATATTGTACTGTATCAAACTATTTTTGAATAGTTTTCGGATTTTTATATTTAGTATACTGATAGTTATATCGACAAAATAAACAAGAGACAATATCTGGTATATATACAATAAAACAATTGATCCAGTTTTGGCCAATTGTATTGAATACTGAATCGCCCCGTTCTGCTAGCAGAAAATTGGCTATTTTCTTTATTATATAGTATTTAGAAACTAATCTACGTAAATCCATTGATTTTATGTATTCAATCAATAAATTCTCTTCGTTTTGGCTCAATTTATAACAGTTTACGCGTATAGCAGCGTATTGTATTATATTCTTATACCGGCGCGAAAGAATTATATAGCAAATATCAAAAACAGCCGCAGTACCCCACGAATACTGTTGAATTCCTCTTTTTTATAGATATCTAAAGCAAGTAGAATACGGTCTTCTTGATACTCTGAATCTAGGCGTTTTGTTGATCTAATTGGTGGTATGGTGGATGGTTGAAAGGGTAATACTAAAACGACGCGTGCGAAACGCGTCAGGTATAACAATCGGTGGTTTGTAATACTAGGTGATTACTTACGTTAGTTGTCTAATAATTTATGAAAATAGTAAAATATTACTGATATTTTATTCTAGCTGTATAAGAATAATATTTTTATATACATAAGTATATATAGATTGAGAAATAAATCAATTATACTATATCTTAGTAGTATAAATAGAATGATTTCAATCTTATTTTTAATTTTTACTAATAATTCTTGACTGATAATTACAATAATATCTATTTCGGTTTCGAAATTATTACTATAGATATAGATGAATATTTATATTTATGTAACAATTACTAATTAGAGAATTACATTCTAATAATATCTGGATTTTATCCAAGATAATAGAGATAGTAAATAAAAATCTACTATAGAAATATTACGAACTTTTCATATATTCTAGATATATTATTTAAATAGATATAAAATTTTCAATAGTATAGTAAGATCTGAATATTAATATAACTATAGAATTTTTATTAGGTATATAGATATCGGTAATGGATTCGATTTAATATCTTTTTCAGAATAGATTCTTTTAAAACTAGCTATAAATCCGAAAAAATATATATTTAGCAGACCTAAATATAATAATATTAATGGATTGATTACATTATATTTTCAGAACAATTCAGAAAATCTTTTGAAAAATATTTGTAATTTGATAAAAGATCCGATACTAGTAGTATATTGAACAAAAAACAATATTGTATTTGTAAACAACACTTTTTCGATATATTTATCGAGAGTATATTATACTATATAGTTTCTATAGAATATAATATGGTAATTATCAAAATCTTCTTTTGTAGAAATAATTGACGTAGAATTCTTCAGTTTATTATTTACCTATAATTGTATTTCGAAATTTGATACAAAAATTAGACTAGATTATTGTACTCATATATTGATCAAAACTAGAAATAGAGTATAGATAGAATATAAAGATTTTCAGTAACTAGAATCAATTCAGAATATTTGTCTACTATATATCTATCAAACTGTATTCATTTAATATTAATCGAAAAATATATGAACCAGTCCAGTTATTGTAAATATTACAAAAACAATTTGAGAGAAAAATTTAGCAGAAAATAATTTATGTGGATTAAATGTTTCTATACTAAAATTACTATGTTATTGATATAGCTAAATACTATTGCATAAATATTATCTGAACTAGAACTATTTGAAACAATATAGCTTGTACAATAATCGTCAATTAGGTTGGTGTTATAGAGAAATTAAAAAACAAACAAAAAGAGTGTCTAAAAAATATTTGTAGTTACTAATTTATTTCTGTCAATTTTATTTTTTGTATAATCAATATAGTATAATCATTAATTAAGAAATTACTAATTAAACTAGTAATCTATTCGAAAATTCAAGATATATGGAAATAAGAGACCAAATGGTGGTATAAATCAGAAGTATTTGTGATATTTAGTATAAATACTATTATTATATTTCAATTATTTTCCAGGTTCTGTATCCCTTTTAGAGAATAGATAGAAAATATACTTGTAAAATCTGTCAATAAAATTTCTGATATAGTTAGATAGTAATAAATTATATTTTTTTTGTAAAAAAGCTAATATGGACAACAATGATAGTTTTGTAGATTTTGTTTAGTATAGGAAATATTTAAAATGAATAATAAATTTCGGAATAAACTATGTTATCTTTTTTGATTGATATAATATGACAGTAGTAGAAAATTGAAAACAGAGAAAATAATAACCATATTGAAGATAGTAAACGATATAGTTAAAAAAGAGAATAGTTAATAAAGTAATAATGAAGTAATAATATATTTGAAAAAATATTAGAAATATTCTATCTGATCCAGAGATATTGTAGAATACTAGATTCTTGATATTATAAAATTTTGTTTTTGATAGATAAAAAATCAGAAATTGATACAAAATAATGGCTTAGACAATTTTTGGAATTCTAATAGATATTGATATGGTGAAATTGATATTTGATACAGAAACGAAAAGAGTTTTGGATAGAAAAATAGTTTTTTGATAAAAAAGTATATTTGTAATTATTGCTGGAGAAAATCGATAGGGCAAAAATATGTTCTTTTTATTTATAGACAAATTTAGCAATTGTCCAACAATTGTTGACATCAAATAAAAATCTTTCGATGTATTTATAAGGCAGATATTGCTGATCTTTTGTATTGATACCATAAAAATAATATTAGAACATATAAAACTGTTTTTCTATTTTTCTCAAATTTTCTCAATTATATAAATATCAATATAATATCAGTAAGCTGGTTATATTTCACATTTAAATAAATTAAAAGAATATATGTAGGTAGATATCGAACAGATAATGAATCTAGTTGTAGAAGTATATTCATCGGCAATATTCCGCAAAAACCAATTAACAGTGTCAAGGATTGTATCGATTTGTATCAGTATATCCAGAAAATCCAGAAATAGTAACTGATTTGTATAGTAGACTGAAAAAAATCTTGATTCGATGTTTTTAGTCAGTCTATTCCTATGTGAAAATTGTACAAAATAACATTTATTACTACAAAATAAAATCGCATATAGTAAAGATAGAAATATAACCTCTATATCAAAAACAGAATTGTATAATATATTGTTTATATCGATGTTCCAGCAAAAAAATATTGAAATAGAATGGAAAATAGAATTTATTGAATAGTTAAAAATCTAATTACTAAATATAATAATGTTATATTATATTGTCGAATGGAATCTGTAACTCTCTCTTCAACTAATTAAATTATTGCTAATATTATCTGGTAATCTAGCAAAATTATTCTTTAGATTATTATAAATGATATATATTGAAAGTATTAACATCAATTTATTGACTAATACTATAAACAAATACAATATATACAGCTAATAATTTCTAGAATAATAGAAAGATTATCTTGATCATGATTCTATGATATTACTTTTTGGGTCTGCATATATATTATAAATATAAAAAAGATATTGATCTATTAATAGAAAAAGATTACTAGAATCCGACTATAGTATTTAACAGACTAGATATCCGGATAAAATTATTCATTAATATTTCAAAGAAGTGTACAAAAAATAGAACTATATAGGATTCGCTGCTAAATATAGTAATATATAAATTTATAGATCTAGTTCAATAGTAAACCTAGAATTTTCAAATAATTAAAATTTCTATATTTTGTATTTTTTTATCAAAAATATTGTTATTCTATTACAATTATTTGCAGAATTGATTTGTAAAATATAGAAAAATCGATTCTTTATTACTACACAGAATCGAAATCGAAATATTAGAAAATATATTGCAAATAAATAAAATAGAATTTCGATATATACATTTTCTCATCGATTGGCTAGATTGATTTTCCGGAAAACTATTATTATATATCTTTCGATTACAGTACTACATATGTATATACTATAAATCTCAATAGAAGATTCAAACTTGGTTAGTAACAAAAAAGTTTTTCATAAGAGAGAGCAGAACCAGTTATTTCAGTAAATCAAATAACAATCTATTGTAAAAATATCGATATAGATATTGTCGTGGACAATCCGGACACCAAATTTCGTTTCTATAATATCAAATTTATTATTCAAATCAACTGAATGGATAGATATATTTATTTTTAGATCAGTTTCGGTTCCAGTACCGGAAAAATCGGAAATAAAAATTACTAACAGAAATTTATCGATTAATATTATGATTGATACTAATAGTACAAATGTATCTACTAACAAATATAGAAAGCTATTCTAAATTAGTTCCAATTTCTGAAAAAGTTAGAAACCTTTTCTAAATCTTTTTCTGTTTTATATACTAACTCTAAGTTTCACCGATGTATCAACATGTTAATTTAATTTTGTTTTCCTATCAAATGCTTAGATAATTTAAAGATAAGTAACCATCTAGAAAATTCTATATCGAATATCTATATATAAAATATTCTGTTAGTTGATATATTTCATTCTATAGAAAATATAATGTAGAAAATCACTGTATTATAATATATAGATAACAATACTATCTTTTCAATTGAGCCTAGAATTTTCAGTATAATATACTATTGATTATACTATATCGGAAAACTATTGAAAATGGATACAAGACTATTTTATTTTCGATACAGCATTAAAATTTTTATTGAAATACAGATTTCCCTCGATTGAACCATTTTTTGAACTGTTCTTAAAAATGTTGCTATATATTGATTTATTGAAGTTTGAGTTAATATCTTGAATTTTTATTTACAAATCTATTCTGAAATATCAATTCGAATCCAATATCGATATCCATATTCTTAGTAAAATATTTCTATTTATTAGTAGATATATTAGAAAACCGATTATTTAAAAAGTTACTACTGTACACAAATTGCAAAGATAATTTGATAAATTTGATATCAATATCAAAATATTGATTATTCTATTGAAAACTGTAAAAAACCAATTTCCAAATAAAACTATACAATACAATTTCTCTGAATTCTGATATATTTTATAGAAAATATTGATTTGGATTCGAATTACTCTCTAGCATTACTTCTATCTGATTAGATTTACTTTTGGTATCTAAATATGATATAAGTTTGATATTATATTAGAGAATACAATTAATCTTATATAGAAAATAGTAAAAAATATATTTGATGTACGAAGTGAATTGATCTTCGGCTGATTCATATTTGGAGGGTGCGGATCAGTTTTAGAGTTAAATATTCATATACTGTCTATGGGGGCTATTATACTACTACGTTATATCTTCAACAGATATAGATAGTAATAATATTTTTTATTCATGTATAGAATATTCAATATAATATATAAACATATTATAAATCTAAGATTGTTTTCTGTCCTATATACCCTCAGAGTTTTTACCAAAATATAAATACTTCCCAAATAATTTCTGGAATGTACTAGAAACCTTGCTCTTTGTTCAATCTGCTAGTAGTATTATATATAAATTTATTGAATAACATATTTTGGAAAATATTTATCAATTGTTTCCGAAAAAAGTCTACGTTGAAAATATACTAAACCAAATTCGTTACCAATATCTATATGTTTAATAGAGAATTCTATAATTTTATTGACATTATTATTTTGCTGCAATATCTGAAAATTGATATTTATTACAAATGGGAATTTTAGATAATATATCTGAGTTATTTTATATATTTGGTAGGAGTTCTATAATAGATGTTCTCTATTATTTGTATTCTTCTAGAGGAAATCTACATAGTAATAGATTGCAGTCATATAAGTTGTAATTATTATATTAATGCAAATATATACCGTACCCAAACCTCATAGAATAGGTTTAGTTCATAGGTATTACTGAGTGTTTTTTGTGTTATTATTTCAATGATTTTCTGAGCAAAATAAAATAAATATCTAGATTGACAGAGTATTTGTTTTACTGACTGAAAAAGTATTATTTTACTTCATAATAATGAAGAGGTATAGAGATTTCTTTTATCGAATAGATATCCAATTCGAGATAGGGAGAAGGGTGGGCGGTACAGAAAAGCGATAAGGAGATAGATTCAATTTAAAGTCCCACTACTGTAGATATGGATACAAAAAAAGAGGTTCGACAAAAATAGTAATCTGAAGATTCAAAAATATTACACTATATCGATATTATTTTCTATTCAAAATATATAGATGCTAAAAAATGGGATATTCATTTAATAAATATAAATTTAAATAACACGACTATATCAATTATGCAATCTAAAAACAATAATTCCGGATAGAATTCAGGAAATAGAAATAATAGAAAATGTATTGAAAACAGAATAGAAATATATACTGTATATATCGTATCGTATGTATCTCTATTGAATATATAGTGAATGAAATTTTTATCTGAAATGGTTTTAATATCAAATAATTTTTTTCTATTAGTAAAAAGCTTAAATCGTCAGAATAATTTTATTTGATTATATTTATATTAGTATACTGTTGTTAATAGTTTTGGAACTAAAATCGATTGTATTGTACCTATTATTCTAAGAATTATCAGCAGATAACTAGAAAAGACAACAGATTATTTTGTTCAGATTACTAAACTATAAAAGATTTTTCTTTTTAAATAATATATCTATATATACCAATAATATTGTTTTATAGAGCAAAAATAGAATACGAGTATTATCTTAATATTTTTACAGATAATCAAATAGCTATCCAGATTTATACCATACTATATAGATTCTCCGGTCAGGAAATATTACAAATCATTACCAAATATATCGACTGCAAATTTAATTTTCAATTTACTTTTCAATTTACTTCTGGATAATTTGCATAAGCACACAACGCAGTGTATATATACTATATTTTATTCGAATATTTTAAAAGTATTGAAGACTTTTTCATTATTTTGACAATATCTGATAATAAATATACTAATATCACAGTTAGTAGTACTGATAGTTAGTAATACTGATAGTTAGTAATACTGATAGTTAGTAATAATATAATTCCCGGCCGAGCGGTTAACCCTATCTAAAATCGTGTCTTTATTCTATCTCTTCTTATTCAACTATCTACTATACCACCAATTTGTACTGGATCTTCGCCAAAATCTATCAATCAAAAGAGCAAGATTCTATTGGTTCTTAACGATATCAAAAATAACCGGATCAAATCTATTTATACAGCTGCTAAACTATACAAAATCCTCTACACTATACTATATATATATTTTTATAGCCGGATTTTATATACTGATATATATCCAAATAGCTATAAATTGATCCAATTCGAAGAGAATTCGTTTACTGAATAAATAATTTTTATAGATATATATAAAACAATATCTAGATCAGCAACTGTAGAAAAAATAGCTAATATTTTTTTTGCTGTATACGGTAGCTATTTTCTATCTACTGTTGAAAAGAATTGACTATCGATTTTTATCAACTGTTGTTCTGAATTTTGTATATCTTTTTTGCGAAAATATAATTATCAAAGAATTTTAAATAAAAATCCAAAATCGATTCAACAATAGTTTGCGACTGTACAAAATATAATTGACAGAAATAGTATACAATCAGAAATTATTTACAATTTTGATAAAACAGAATTTGTAATAGATTTTATTGCAAATCAGAAAATTATTATATACTGAATACTATAGTCGGAGATTTTTTTTCAATTAAAAAATTGCGAATAGATTACTGTAATCGAAACAATCTATACAGATAGTTATTTATTATTATTATATATAATTTTTAAAAATAAAATTATTCAGATTGATTGGTTTGATAAACTATTAAAAAATTAACAATTTAAAATCTCAAATAATAACTGGACTACTGATAAATTGATCTATACTGACTAAAAAAATATTTTATTCTATATATAAATTTGTATATACAAAATAGATTTCGATTGTTAATTTTTGATAAATATAGAAACTATTTTATATCTCAATTTGATCGAATCTGTATCAAAAACAATATTATACTATTCTATATATAAATATATTTATTCTATCTATTACAACTACTAGATATTGGCTGTTTTACAGTATTTAAATATATATATAGCTGTTTTATAAATAATTTTATCTGTATAGAATATAACTATATTAACAAATTTGATTTTTTAAACTATCAGTATATACAACTAGAAATTTTCCAATCAATCAATTCTACTATCAAAAATAGTTTTACAGTAAATAATCTAGTACTATTAGATTCTAAAAAAATATTTAACAAATTCAATATTTTACTACAAATTCTATTACTATCTGACAGCCGGCCAAACAGCAGATTTAGTAAATTTATATTACAAATACCAAAAATCGCTATTCAACTATTCAAACAAATTTCTATACTAAAAATTCTACTAAAACAACAGTCAAATAGTTCTCCAAATCTATCGAAAAAAATATTAGACCAGATAATCAAAAAATATATTCTAGTACTATACAGCAGTATTTTACTAGCAAAGAAAAATACCGATTACTATACAGTCAATAAAAAGAAATACCAGAAATATAATCGGTCTACTAGACAGATATTCTGTAAAGAGAATTTAACTGTCGAAGAAAATCTACAGTTTGCTCAACAGCTGAAATCGCTAGATAAAGCTATTCAAGTAGATTCGTATATACAGAACGAACTATCCAATCAGGCAGCTGGATCGGCTACAAAGACTCCGTCTAGATATAGTGGGTGTAGGGAGATTGGCCACAAGATCAATATATGTAAAAAACGTTATGTTTAGCTGAATTAATAGGTGTTGGTTGAAATACTCGATTTTGAATTTGTCTAATAGGGCCAGGTGGCCAGGGTGGCCGGGAATTACGTTATTTGTATCAATTAGTAATCAAAAAAATAGAAACAATAGTTACTAGACTGATATAATTTTTAGAATATCTATATATATATATTCTATTATCAAAATTTACTAGATAAATCTTTCTACTATATATCCATCTATAGTATACCAACAGTAGTATACTGGTATAAATTCAGTCTGGTAAAATTGTTCTGGTAATTTCTCTATCTAATTATCTGTATTGATATAGATAGATACTAAATAGAGATTCCGATAGCAATTCAATCCATTGTTTGCACAACAAATATATATAAAAAATATACGACATGTACGACATATTTTGTTGTACTATGGATTATTTCTATATTTTTTGATTCTATTGTAGATAAATATTTCTGGACTGAATAATTTATAAACTCTGATTTCATTATCTACCAGAATTATCCAATTAATACCGAATATATCTCTACCGATCAATACTGTATTTTCTTTGTTGTCTATATTTTTACTAAAGATATTATCAATATAGTGTAATATTCTCATATTCCCGGATTACTATTTCTAGCGAATGTACTTTTTTTTCTATAGATATCTACATTGTAGATTAGTACAACCGGTATAAATTATATTTCGGTATTCATTTTAGAACATATTTTATAAAATTACTGGTCGGTGGGTTTGTTATAGAAGAATCTTCGTCTTTTTCGTGGAATAGAGAATTTCAAAAGATTTTGTAATCTCAATATGAATCTCTACCGACCGAAACGAAGTTTAATACTATCATCAGTGGAACAGTAAATGAGATAGATATATCAGCCAGAAAAAGATTATATATTATCTGTAACAGAATATTGGAATAGCCAATACTGGTAAAAGATACTGGAGATAGTAGATTTTGTCGTGGAGAAAGAGAATACTGGATGATATAAGTATTTCTTGATATATATATATAAAACAATAAATTTCTCAACCGCTCTGTAAATTCCGCCGTCAATCTGGGGATAAGTTCTAGTAAATATGAGCGAAATTCTATTATTATCCTTATTATCCTTATTATTATATTACAATACGAGATATTGGCAATATAAAATACCGAAAGATCTTTATCTAACATCAGTAAGTATTAAAAATAAAATATTTTCGTTTATCGATTTTGTATAAAAAATAGTTGTAAATATACTATTTTCATCAGAAATATTGTTTAGCAACACCGATTAGTATATTTATTAATAGAGGATTAGTATTAGGATTGTCAAAGGTTTTTACTATTATAATTTACTTTATGGATAATACTTTAGTAAATTCTTTCCAATATTCTGATAGTAAATCCAAAGTTGTTGAAAAAATCAATATTATTATCATAGTTCTTTCTATTTTTAACAATATAAGAATTTCTACTGACCGAATCCTTTTTTGATAATATATATCTTACACTATTAATCTAGAAAGTATACAATATCTAATTTGTACTATATATTCTATTACTACTGCTATCGATATTCAATTTCGAAAATGGATCTAAAAAATTTTGTTATAGTATCTCTGCCATTTTTTCCGGAGAAAAGTCGGATAGTATTGAAAACAGAAAATGAAAAATAATAGATATAGTGGATAATGTTTATCTATACAGAATAATTACTAAATATAAAACTGAGAAAGAAAATCTCTAGATTCGGAAATTAGTCAGATTTTAACGATATCTATACTATATAGAAAACAAATCTGTTAATCTTACCTATTAAGGTCACCGTACGCGGCATATAGGTACCTGATAAGCAATACAATAATATATAGATATTGATTACTACTATATCAGCTGTGGATAGTATGTTTATAATATCAAACTCTTTGATCTAGCCAATCAATAAAATCCTCTCTATATTATTTAGATATATATAGTCTATATAGTATATATTGCGAAAAAAAAGGCTGTTATATCATATATCCGAAATCGATACAGAAATATATTGAATTGATATATCAATACTGCGATATTAGATTTTTTTAATCTGTCCAGCAGCTAAACAGAGTGTTTGAATATATTGTTCGGTAGTTTGATATTGAATAGATATTGTTGTTGTAGAACAATTAATTTAATTAATATATATATATTAATACCCGAATTGTATTGAAATTAGACTGATCTACATTCTACAGACATGGATCAGTTTTAGATATCGGGTATCCATATACCATCTTCGGTGACCGTTAAAACGAGATTTTACAATTATAAATAGTTCAGCAGTTTATAATATTCTCAACAATATTTGAATTACAAAAACTGCAGATATATAATTTAAATATACCAAGAATACCAATATTATGTTTTCTACATACAATTTTACAAATCTGGCAATTCTTATTGTTATAAATACAGCTCTATATTTGCCAAACATATACTATATTTCGATTACAACTATAAAACAAAAATTTCTATTTTATTTATTTCTGTAACTATTCTATCTGTATAAAAAGCTGGTAAAATTGCACAAATACTGTTTTAATAGATCAAGGTTCTATTCTTTATCAGTATAGTAGACTAGCCAATTTTCTTCAGTTGATAATAACTTTTGTAATACTATTTTTTTCCAATACCAAATCGTCGGATCTGGATAACAGTTTATGATTTCTAACATTTTCTTTCTACTGTCTATTGTTTTTGCCGCAATTCCCTTTTCAATGTACTATCTGTATAGTAGTATTCCATTGTATTATTTTAATTTAAATATCTATCTACATCTGTTGATAGATCTATCTGTATTGTTCCTATCAGTCCAATCGAATAAAATATTTTATTGCCCTTTTTTTCGTCCACGAATTATCAGGAACCGAAACGAAAAGTATTCTAATAACAAATATCTCTCTTTAGTCAATTTGGAGAACAAAACCGATATTATAGATAATTTCCTTTATATCAGAACTGTCGAAAGAAATATCTATCTCGAGATTCTATAATAGATTGTTATCTAAATTATTGAATTATTCATTCAATTTTTACCGTTGTCAAAGTTCAAAGTTATTTTCTATTAATATTGTTATCTAATTCCTAATCTACTACGACACTTCTCTCCCTGAATCTACAATAAATAGATATACAGTACCGCAATCGAAATATATAATAACAGTCTCTCCGAGAAAAACTTTAGTCAATCGATAGAAAAAATATATAGATCAAAATCCTATTCCATCTGTCCGGAATATATTTCATGATATCTGTATTTCCATTCTCAATATCAATACTAGATCGATTATTCTTTAATTCACAGATTAACAATTGTAAGCAACTAATAAAATATCAATATATATATATATATATATATATATTCAGTTAAAAATTCAAAAAAAGTCCAGATATACTACTAGAGTGAATCCATAAATATATTCTCTACTGTTTCTGAAAATATATCAAATCGAATTCATTATCAATATCTATATATTCAATTGGAGATTCTGTCAGATTAAAAGTATTATGTCCTTATCATAGTATCTGGAAATTCATATTTGTTGTAAATCAGAATTTTAGATCATATATCTAAAATATATTGAATTTTTGCAATATCTCTATAGTGAATTTTCTCCATTACTTTACTATTTCGAATAAAATTCAGATAGTATTAGAATACAATTTCTTAACTTGTAGTTTTTAAAATAATATAAATATAATAAAAATCTATAAGGATAATGGTGATTCCGAAATCGAAATAAACATTGCTACTTTTTACCAATTTAGAAATCAACAATCATAGAAATAATAGTAAATTATTCGGTATATATCACTAAATAATAGAATATTTATTCTGTCTTTATATATCTATATATATCAACAATATTGCTTTTACATAGTATACACAGAATATTAATATTGTTGTCATTTTTTACCAGTAATTAAATATCCAGCTATATATCATATTATATAGATTTTCTCATCAAGAAATTTTGTAGATAATTATCAAGTATATCGACTCTCTATATTCTAGAAATATTGAATTCTAGATCTCTTGAATTTTTCACTATTTTAATACGTTTGACAATAACTATATCAACAAAATAGAAATAATCAATCAGAGTAATATTTTTTCCGAAAATTCTGGTAATTGTTCACTACATGTATTTATATAAACTAATAACTAAAAAATAGAATCAATAGTAACAAAAGACGGATGTTTCTATTTACAATCCTGATTATATATACTGTATTTATATAATTTATCAAATAGATTTTTATTATATATTTATCTACAATATAACAATAATAGTATACTAATACAAATATAGTTCGATAAAATTGTTTTTGCAGTTCATAAATCTATATTTCTTCAATGGAGAAGTAACTACTGAAAAGAAATTTCGATAAGAATTCGATTTGTTCATTCTGCAACAACAATAAACAGAATGTACAATATATTTTATTTGATTATCTATATCATAGTTTCGATTCTATCAAATCAAAATTCCTCAAGTAAATAATTTACACAGTTCGATTTCATTATCAGAATAATCCAATTTATACCGAATATATATTTATCCTACCAATATAATATTTCTATTGTCTATAATTATTATAGAAAGTATTTTAATATAGTATTTTTTTTGGATTCCGGACTACTGTTTTTATTAAATCTATATTTTAGATCAGTACAATCGTTATATTTTCTCCTTCAGTATTGGTTTTAAAGTTTGTTTTGAAAAGAATTACTTTTCGATCGGTTTATTGTGACAAAATTTTGAAATCTAGAATATAAATATTCATCGATCGAAACTGGTCCTGCCGTCAAATGTTAGTACAAACAGCCAATTAGTAAACAAAATTTTATGATAATTGTATATAAAAAAAGCGCCAGACTGACTGATATCCAAATAACGGATATTGGAGATAGCAGAAATTGTTGCAGAAAAGAATACTGGATTATATAATTTCTATTGATATTTATATACTTATATAATGGTAAATCTCTAAACACTTTTCCAGTTCTATTGTCAAACCGGGATTAGCTCTGACAAATACGAGTAAGATTTCTTTATCATTATTGTCAACTATTTTTATTCGATACATTATCCTAATTTTATCAATTATATATTTCTCAAACCGTTTTCCGAATTGTTCAAAAAATTACTATTCATTTAAGCTGTCAGTATTACTCTATTAAAATATCACTTTATATTTATATATTTTTTCTAGTAAAAATCTATTTTAGAAATTCGATATCTATATATTTAAAAATTCTTATTTATTTAAAGCTAAAATTTTAGATAAAATCTATAATATATATTATTTTTACTGTATTTTTATAGTAGATTCTTTTTACTATATATATTATCTCGAGCAAAGTCCAGACAATACTAAATCTAATTAATTTATAATTATTACAATAATACAAATACAGTAGTGATATATACTAATAACAGTAATTTTGAGCCCGAAATAACTTTTACTATAGTTATTAGTCTAGAAATTACTAGTAAACAGCTAGAAACAATAATTTCTTATTTTATTTATATATAGAATATTTATGTTATCTTTAATCTATATCTATCTCTATGCAGAAATAATACTATCTTCATATAGTTTAAATAGAATATTAATATTATTTTGTACAAATTTTCCGGCCAGATTTATTCTAAATAGTTATTAAATATATCGACTATTTGTTGAATTCTTAAGTATTCTAGTATATATAACAACAAATATACTAACAAGATTACTAATTAGATAACTAAGATTACTAAAACTCTTTCCGCAGAAGTTAAAGTAGTTTTATTATATATGATTTTGAATAAAATATTAGTTGAGATATAAAAACAATTCTGAACTAAATAGTTTCCAAAAGAATTATGTAAATTTTGTTTACAGAATCTATCCAAAAAAAATTTGTCTTTTATATTTATCTACAATAATATTAACAGATACAGTTGGAACAAATTGTTTTAATAATTTATCTATCTGTTTTTCTATATCCAAAAAATACATTAATATTGATTCTAATTCAGATATATTTTTACTGTATATATAACAAAATTGTACAGGATGTATAATATATATTTTTTGTAGAAAATAGCATAATATGATATTTTTGGTTTTTTAGTAGTATAGAAATCTTTGGGTAATTTTGGATAATTTCATTATCTAGAACAAAAGTTCTATGGACCGAAATCGAATCTACTATTATTGTTACTCGCATTGTAAATAAAGTAGGTATCAATATATATTTCCATGAAAGTATTTATACTGGCAGATTAGATGATAAACCGAATAATAGATATTCAAATAGCAGAATTCGTTATACAAAAAAATACTGAATTATATAACTATTTTTTGGTATATATATAAATTTCTGATCTATTCTTTAGATACCATAGTCAAACCGGAAATTAGTTCTGGCGGATACAAATAGAACTTTGCTATTATTATTCCTATATAAACCCAGTATCTAATGAATATATATATTTATATTAAATATTACAGGTATTTTTGATAATATATTGTAGTATTATCTATTTTATTATTCTTGTATATAATATATTTCTAAATCTATTATTAATGAAACTGGTAACTTTCTGATTAATCGATATATTTTATTTGTTATACGAACAATCAATATAGTAAAAATAGATTAGCATTTATAAATATTTTCCAGAATCTCTTTGAGTTCAGTTTCTATTTTTTTATAATATTAATTTTATTGACGATTTTTGAAATAGATTTTATTATTTTCGAACATTCCGTTTCCGAAAAAGTTGTATAATAGTAATCAACTATATTGATGATCTCGTAATTTTAGTATATAAAATTCGATTCGAATAAATTTGTAATGGTATTCTGAATAGACTTTTTAGTTATTGAACCAAAAATTTCGATATTATAATTTTTTTGATCGAATGATTAATACGAAATCAAATATATACTAGATCTATTATGACTTTCTTTCTATTAAACTAGTTTTATAATATTTGTAATGATAATAACTTACGTTTTTGATTTTTACTGAATAGATTATTATATTTATATATATAGTAGAAAAATATAGTAAATTACTCTTGATTTTAAATAACTTCATTCAAAATTTTTTTACTTCATATATAACTTCCGAATTCGATTACTTCATTGATCTAATAATATAGTCTTGTTCTCTATTATATATTTAATGATAATAATATATAAATATTTTATTGGAAATTTGTATATCGATTTTTTTTGCAAAACAAAATATATCGTATGTTCGTTGAGCTCAGATAATAATTAGATTTTTTCTAAATCGATAACAGAATATTGAATATAATATATAATTGATAGATTCTAACAAAAAATTATTGAAAATAAATATAATATTCCTTGTTAATACAGTATTAAATTTTTTATGAATTTGTAATCGTTTTTTGAACACTTGTCTAAACTGTTCTAGAATTTTGTTATTTGTCCAGTTTATTAATGTTACTATATATTGATTTACAACAAAATATGATTTCAAGTTTGTATCTATTTGCTGCAAAGATCTATGTAGGAAATATCTCTAATCAAATTCGACATCGATTGTATTTTCTTTCTTAATAAAAAATTCTGTAGATTTACTAAATTATTTTTCCATCATAGTATCTGAAAATATATCTCTAATATAAATTAGAGTTCAGATTATATTTCTAAATTATATTGAAATTAGTTATATAGATAGTTTTACAGAAAACTGATTTCAAATATCTGTATTCAATTCGAATAGCAGACTGGAAAAATCTTTCTATATAATACTTACAGTTAGATAGCAAGCTAGATATTGGATAACTAATATATTGATTGATTGATGATTCTCATTTTCAATAATAATTTTAGGGATATTTAGATGATAGGAGTATAATTATTCTATACAATTTTAATTTACATTTCAACAAGAGATTGAAAAATATTACTAACAAAATTATTATTTTTAATTTTTAATTTATTAATATTAAAACCAAATTGATATTTATAAAAATATTTAGAAAAAATATATCCTGTTTTAAATACTAAATATTAATATCTCTAATCTATATAAAGATTTTGAATCAGATTTTCTTTTCTTTTCGGGAAACTTTTTAAAATATTTTCTATTATTATATATAATTATTTATGAACACTAACCAGTAATATAAATAGCAGATATTCGGTCCAATTGGTGCTTCTGCCAATTAGATACCAATATTTTTGTATAAGTTTATATTTAAATATATAAACCAATATGTTTTTAATACTATTTATAGTACAGTAGATACTAAAAATCTTTATCCATATTCCACTGAATTTATATCATCCTAACAACCATCTGTTTGGATCTTTTTTCTATATCTCTCCAATAATCTCAACTGAAACTAAACTGAATCGAAGTCGAGACAAAAATATAAATTTTCAGATATGCAAAAAATATTGATTTTAAAAACTACAGCTAATAATATATATACTAGTTTAACTACTGAATTTGGATATATTTACAAAACAAATACAATACAATTGAATTTTTATTTTGATCTGAATATTTTCGGAATTTTGATAACAGAATTTATTATCAATTATATCAGACTCTTTGATAATAATTTTTGTTAGGTATAGATGATTGAAAACAGTCGTGATTGAAAGTCTATTAAAATCGGTATTTATCGATTTCAAAAACCAATATACCATTTTTTTTTTCAATTAACAATGAAATAGTTTGTATCCGAAAACAATTTGCAATTCAATAGAACAATTTTCGGAATAAAATAATTCAAAAATATTTTTCAAATGATTTGATCAAATTTCGATCAGAAAACCCATCGGCATTGATAATAATAAAACAATATTGTTGAAAAAAAAGTTTTTGAGCTTCTATTTACATATTTCAGAATATCAGAAAATTTTCTAAATTACTATCAAATTAACAATATCGAACTATTAAATCAAAGTTCTGAAAATGAGTTCAAAATATCTGGATTTCAGACTTTGTCGGACAGTTCAATTTGTACAACAAATTTTTGATAAAAGGTTAATAATATAATACAAATAAATAGCTATTTATATCGAAATACTGTAAAAGGATTGTTGAATTCAAAAATATTTTGGAAATCTGGATTGGGGAATATATAACTTTTGTTCTTATAGAATACAATTTTTCAAATAGCATATATCATAATTTTATCAACAAATACTATATTTCAAACTCGAAAATAGTTTTATCGAATACTACATCTGGATTTATTTTTCAACAAAATAATACAAGTACCTATATTTTATACAAAACTCAGAATTAATCTAAAAACCTGATAGAATTGATATTAGTTGATTATTTTATTATCTGATTTCAATTCTACTCAACTGATATAGTATTTGTCTGAACACAAATTATCTAGACTATATCTATATTTTATACAATATAATACCTCTAAAATATATTGACAATTTTTCAGAAATACAATCAGTATAATCAGCAATGTTCTAGATCAAAAATTAATTGATAAATCAATTAGATAAGTACTAGAACGGATAAAAATTGTTCAATATATTTGTGACTATTCTATTTGTTTTTAGATAATAAATTTATTATGTTTTTCTAATTTGGTATTGAGATTATCAACATATTGAATATTAGAATATAATATTGATATAATATTCAGAAACATATATTTGAAAATGGTGGATAGTATATGGCAGAATTATCTAATCTAATAACATTGGGAAATTTAGTCTCTAGTAGCATACTTTTACTATACCAATCAATGATATCTACTCAATATCAAATTATATATTTAAATATATATTAAATTGGTATTACTAACTTAAAACTTAGATTATTATAAAACTAATATGATTTTCAATAGAATAATACTAAAATTTATATATTAGATTAATTTTCATGTCTATCCAATTTGAATTCGATTGGTATAATTTGAAATATATTTAAACAGTATATTGAAACAATATTTCTATATGTATCTGAAATAAAAAATCTTTAAAATAATAGGCACTATTTTTCAAAATATATTCGAAGAATCTTGTGATCAATAGAATAGGTGAAAGGTTTTCACAAATACACAAATACTGTATAGAAAGATAGAACCTATTATACAAATTATTAGTGAAAAGATAAACAAAATTTATTGAGTCCATATATCAACAAATTAATATTTTTTATTAATAATTAATATCTAAAACGACGAAAAATATTATTTTGTTGAACCGATATAGTTGTTATAAATAGAAAATATGGCAAAAAATTATCACAATCGAATCTGAAATCTGTATATTATATCAGTATACCAAATTTGAATACTCTTGCTGTTTCTGTAAATAAAAAGAAATTAGATATTTGTATTTGTATATATGTTAGAATCAACAGATTGTTACACAGTATAAACTAGTCACTGTAAACTAGTCCCTCGTGGTCCTAATACGTATCTCAAATCTACCGTCTCGCAACCGTACTGCTGCTGTACTAGATTATATACGGACTCGGATCTGTAGAACAAAATTTGTAAATATACCAGTCATATATACCAAATAGATCAGTCCGAGGAAACTTTTCTATTTGTAGAATATAATTGTAGAAATACAGTATAGAAATAACAATATATTCAAATAATAATATAGCATTGATTACGAAGAACTAAATATATATAGAAAAAAATAGTTTGATATATCCAGTTCTTCATAGTGTAGTATATTGAAGAATATATCTGGTGGTATACCAGATCGGATTCTTCCAGCTACTAACGTAAGTCACGGGCGAGCTGGCACCCAAGCGAGCTGGCCATCCCCAAAATACATAGTAAACGCTGTATAATTTGATTTAGATTTATCTCAACAACCAAACGCTATGAGTAACCGTAAACTGAGATTTGAATTGCATTTATCATGCAAAATAATGTATCTGAATTTGAATTGATTTGAACAACTATTTCATATCGTTAACCAAAAATATATGATAAATTACGGATTTTGAAGATAAATACCTATATCCCGACCACCAGAATCCGTTTCCGTCCTATATCTGGTATCCTGGCTAATTATAGTATCAAAAATACAAGGTCTTGATATAACCTCACAAATCGATGTGGTTGTTGAGATATGATGTTGTAATTTATAGTTTTATGTATGGTGTTTTGGGGTGGCCAACTCGTCCGTGATTTACGATATTTAGTATACCGTTCGGTATATTTTGATGGTTATATATATTTTATTGTTACTCCAGACTGTAGTTGTAATATTGGTACTGGTAAAAAAAATATTTATGCAGATGTCTGTACTGACTGTTACGTCGTTAAAAACAGTATAGATTGCGACGGTTAGTAGAAGACTGTTTTTTATTTCTTTTGCTCCGTCTATCTGTATACGTGACTCCAGATCTCTGTAGATTGGTTGGCTCTTGGTGGTCCACCAGTAAATTACAGTTCTTTGTCGCAAAATCCGTAATGCAGATTTCTATTCTATTATTTCGTATTTGATATATTTGAATTGATCTAGTAGATCAATAATAAATATAGATTTGATTGTTCTGATATTGATAATATCGATAATATATAAATAATAGTTATTTATATATTCAAACAAATCAATTTGTAAAGAATCAGAATCCGATATAGAATTATATATACTATATAATTTTATCTGTATATTTATCTTAGCTATCGATACAGTTGGAACAGATCAATATAGTACCGAAAGAATACTGTATCTATAATATATTGATTATATATATTTTTTTTTTTCAAATTTGACAATAACAGTTTGTAGACAATATTTTGTTGAAAATAAATCAGCTTTTAGTATTTTATATTTGGCAAAAAATTTTTACAACTAAAGATGTTTAGCTGAAATAAAATTAATAGAACTATGAAAAATATAAAATTTTTATAATCTGATTTGACAAAAAATTGATATTTTATTTTTTCCAAATATATTTTTTGTATTAGCATATTAATACTATAATTAGCAATTTATTAAAATCTAATACAATTTTATCAAATCTATTAATTGAATACTGATAATAATCGTATAATCTGATAAACTGTTGAATTATTTTATATTTTTGGATATTGGATATTCTAGAATATTTTTGATTTTGTTTTTTATTATTGAATTTTTTATTACTTATTATATATTTCAGAAAATCTATTTTCTGAATATAGAATTTTTTTTGTTGTATTCAATATATTTTTTGTATATATTGAAAATAAATTATTGAAATATTGTAGATATATTTATATTTCTGAACAATATAATAATATATTTTGTTCTGAATATAGTTTTTTAATTTTTTTTTTTTAATTCTGAAATAGTTGTATATATTAATAATATTGTATTTAATAAAATAATTTTTTTTTGAATACAATTTTATATTTACTGAATAAATAATAATAAATATCTATTTTTGATAATCGAATTAAAATATTGACAATTTATAAAAAATCGAATTTTTTTTATTATTGTTCTGTAGATCTGAAATATTATCTATTTTAGATATTCTAAAATAAATAAATTTATTATTATATATTTAAATTATAATTTTTTTGATTGATTTTATATATATAATAGTATATAAAAAATATTTATTATCCAAAAAATAGAAACAATACAGAATATATAGAAATTTAATAAAACAAAAATATAAAAATATAAAAATATAAAAATATAAAAATATAAAAATATAAAAATATAAAAATATAAAAATATAAAAATATAAAAATATAAAAATATAAAAATATAAAAATATAATTTATTCAATAATAATAATCTAAATTATTTATTTTTTAATTGATTCAATAATAAAAAATAAAATCAAAAAAATCTGGAATATATATTCGAAAAATCTATACAGTTCCAGATCAAATCTGAATCAAAATAAATTCAATTTAAATATAAAATTTTTTATTTCAAAAACAGATTGTATCTATTTTCTTTTCGAAACAAAAAAAATTCAAATTATATATCTATTATCGAAATCGATTTATTCAATTATTTCAATAAATTTTTTTCCAATTTTTGTTTCAATTATAATAAATTAGATTACTGAATAAATAAATATTGTTTACTGTAAAAATTTTCAGAAACTAAAATTCAGAAAATCTGTTCAAAATTCTGATATTACTATAATAATATTCAATCAAAAAGTCTTAAAAAAATATAGAAATTGAATTAATTTCTATATATTCTATTTTCTGATTCTAGATAAAAATAATTATTTATTTTTATATATCAATTTATATTTAAAATAATATTGAAAAATATATATAGATATTGATATCTATACAAAAATAGATTTTATTAATTATAAATTTGTTTAAATATATTATATCAATTAAATCAAATACAATATTTTTGTTTCGAAAATAGTAGAACAACAAAATATTTCTATCTATAATATATAGATTATTTCAATTATTATATACAATTTTTGGAAAATCAGATATAAATTTTTATATTTCTATATTATAATCAATAAAAAATTTTTAATTTTTAATTTTTAATATTATTATCAAATATAACTATTCAGAAAATATAAACTGGATTAGTATTCTAATAAAAATAATAATAATTCAAATACAAAAAGAAATAGTATAATTGGAATTTTATTAATGTACAAAATATATAAAAATCAAAATTGTATTTTTGTAATAATCCAAATATCTAAAAAAATTTAGTTTCTATCAGTAAACAAAAAATATCAATCAAAAATCGAAAATAGATTTTCTCTGAATTGATAGAATTTCAAAATATATTCAAAATACAAAATTCCAAAGTTATATTACTATAGAAAAAATAGACTATTTAATTAAATCTAAATTTTTTTTTTCTATATAGTTTAATCTGTTTCTTTTTACATATAGAAAATTTTGATAAAAATTTTAATAAATAATCAAATTCGATTTTCCAAAAATTCAATAGATATATTTATTCTATTTTTTATATTGAAAAATTTTAACTATTTTTCTAAAATCAAATTTTTTAGTAAAATAAATATATAGAATATATATTATCAAATTTATATTTAAAAACAAAAAAAAAGAAAACTGTATTCTAAATAAGATATAATTATTTTAAATATATACTTATATTTTTTATATTTATTAGTATATTTAGAATATTCCAAAACTATATCTATATTATATTTTACAATTTCTTTAATATAATTTATATTATATATCTAAATAATATTTTAGTTTTTTCTAAAATATACAAAAATTATATAAAATATCTGAATTTAGTTTTTGAAAAAGTAAAAAAATATAATTATTTATCAAAAATTTAAAATATAGTTTTTATAGATTATAAATTGAAAATTTTGGATTTATTATTAAATAAAAAAATATTCTTATATATTTAGAATAAATTCGAATTATATAAAAATAGAAAAAATTGATATTTTTAAAAATATTTAATTTTTTTCAGATTCTGTAATTTCTATCAAAAATTTATAGAAAAATATTTTCTGATTGTATTACTTTTTACAGAATATTTTTTCAAAAAAAAATTAAAAAAATATCAGACTGAATAATAAAATTTTTTTTTTTTGGAAATTTATACAATATTCTTTCAACAATAATTCTTTTTTATTTCAATCCAAAAAGATTTATTATATTCAAAATTGATCAGATTTCGGAATAGTAAAATTTTTTTTATAATTAGATAATCCAAAAAATATAATATTCTATTATTTTCTGATTTAAAATTTTTATCTATAGAATATAATTATATAATATTAGATCAGAAATTATTTAAGTATTAATATTAATATTTCAAAAAAATTAATATTAAATTAAAATTCTTATTTATTATTATAATTGAAAATTATTTATAAATTAACTAAAAATCAATAGAAAATAAATTAGATAATATTTATTTTTAATATTTTTTGATTTTCTAATCTATTATTATTTAGCTAAAATAAATTCAGTAGATAGATTATTCTGTATTTCTAATAAAATTCTTTTCTATTAACTAAAGAATTTTTAGAATTGATTTATAAATAAATTATAATTATTTTATTTATAAAATATAGTAGAATTCTATAAATATAATACTATCTAAAAAATAAAATCGATAAATATAATTATATTAATCTATAGAAATCTATTACTATTATTTTTTCAATTATAAATAATTTAATCAATAATTCAGAATTAAAATCAAATTAGATTTAAAATAATATTACTGTTTTAATAGATCAGAAAAATCTAGAAAAATTACAGATAAATTCAACAAAATTAATTATTCAGATTTAGAAGATAATTAAAAAATTTATCTAAATCAGAATTACAATATATTATTTTACAAAATTTTGAATTGTTTACAATTTATATATTTTTTTGAATAATATATACTGTAATATCAATCAAAAAATATTCATAGATGAATTTTTAGAAAAACTGAAAAAATTAATCAAAAAATTCTAAAATAAAAATATAATAATTCAGAAAAAAATTGATACAATACTGGAAAATATTATATAGAAAAAAATTAAAATACTGATTTCAAAAAAATTCTGTATTATAAAAAATATTTATATATTTCAATTATAGAAAATCTGAAAAAAAAATAATTGAAATCTATTATAATAAATAGTTTATAAATTATTTCGGAAAAAATTGTATAGAAAAATTTATTAAAAAAATTTTAAAAAATATATAAAAATATATTGAAATATATTCAATATATTAAAAATTTCTAGTTTTTTAACAGAAGAATAAGCATTTTCTAAATTTCCTTTGTATTTAGTAATACCTAAAGAAGGACTAACATTATTACCACAAAGGATAATACATTTTTAGATTGTATTGAATTTCAATTTCTATATTTTATAAAGTATTAATAAAATTAAATATAGATTTTATTATAGAATTTTTTATTGTAATATTTGAAAAAAATACAATATAATTTTAATAATTGTATATTAATTTATAAAATTTTTGGATTTTTTTCTGTATTAAATCAAATTCAAATATAGAAATTCAAAAGAAAATTGTTTTAAATTGAGATTCTATTTTTATAAATAGATTCTGATTATAATTCTATTATTATTTAAAAATCAAAATATAATTTTCTTTAATAATATATTTTTAAATTTATAATTTTTTTATATATACTATTCAAATACAATTCTGATTTCTAAATCCGAATTTCAGAAAAAATATTCAAAAAAAATTTTAATACTGAAAAATAAATATTTTATCTACAAAATATCGGGAAAAAAACTATAAAAAAATTTCGAATTATATAAAAAATTTAGTAGAAATTATATAATAAAAATTATAAATCGAAAAATTTCAATATTGGATTTTTGATATTTTTTTAACAAAAAATATTTATTTCAGAATAAAAAAATAATATTATTTTAATAAATTGAATTTTTTTGTATTTTTACCAAAATGGATATATAGATATATTGTATTGTATTATCAGAAAATATTTGAAATTTTATAATATTTTTTCTGTTTTTTTTTTGATTTATAGAACAGTTAAAATAAAAACAATTTATAGATATCAATACCAGAATTCAAAAACAAAACAAAATAAAAATTTGAAAAATTTAAAATAAAAACTTTTTGACAAAAATCTATATTATTGTATCGAATAGATTAGATATTTTTCAGAATATAATTAATAGAAATCAGTAGAATATTTTTTTTAAAAAAGAAAGAAATTCGAAAATTTGTTTTTTAACAATAATAGAAATTACTGGAATTTTTTAAACTATATTCGAGTCAACAAAAGATAAAATAAACAGAATAAAATAAAAAAATTATTATAGAAACAAGTATTAATAACTGTAATTATTATAATAGAAATCAAATCAATTCTATTTAGAACCGAATCATATTGATATTGTGTAATAATTTTCCAAAAAAAACCGAATAATATTCTATAAAAAATTATAGTAAGTATTACTGATCTAAAATTATAGAAAATTATTAGAATAGTAAAAAAAACAAATAGAAAATAAATCGATTTCGGTATTCAATTTTTTTCGATATTTGATAATAAACACAGTATAGTCAATTACAGTATCAGAAATATTTTTGATATCGAAATATAGATTGTATACAAAAAATTAAATCAAAACTATTTTGTAAAACAATATCAGGAAATAAAAAATTCTTTATATTCTATACAAAAAAGTATTTCTAGAACCTGTAATTATAATATTATCAGTTTTAATTTTACAGATTTAAAAAATCAACTGAAACCAATAAAAACTATTATAAATTCTATATAATAATTAAAATAAATTAGTATCGAATTAATTATAAATTAAAAAAAATATTATATTTAAGAATAAATTTTATTATTTTTTTACAGAAAAAATAAAAATCGAATTTATATAGTTTTAATTATATTTAATAATTAAAATAGTATCTACAGAAATTCAAAATGCAGTTTTAGCTATATATTTTATATAGAATACAAAAAAAGACAAAAACCGAAAATAGTACTAACAATATTTTTAGAATCAGAATTTCTGGTAGATTCTGTATCATTATTATCTATTCTATTACTATTTCTGATTCTATCTTTAGTACAATTTCAGTTTTTTATACAATTTATAATATTTCTAATATTACTAAAAAAATCAATAGTAACTGAAACTGGAATAGTAGCTGAAACAGCAGTAGCTGAAACCGGAATAGTAGTCGATATAATCAAAATATCAGAAAAAAAACAATAAAAAACTATCAAAAAAAATCAGTTAATTTTTTTGTACAAATTTTATCCAAATCGAAAAAAAATTCCAGAAATTTTTGATCAAAATAATACTATTAAATTTAAATTGTTTGACTAATTTCTTATTTTATTGAATAGTCGAATCGACTATCTCTAGAAAAAAAATTTGTTACAGAATTCGAAGTATACAATATCTCCAAATATTCGATATCGATCCGATATCTAAATCCCTTCGAATTATTTGTATATAGAGGTCCACCCGAATTCTAATATATATAAGATTATATATATATTCAGAATTTTTGAGTTTTTCGAGAATCACTCTGTATATCAATTCGTTCTATCTGATTTCTACTATCCGATATCCTTGTCTAGTCACAGATCTCTAGTCTGATAATTTATAACCATTACAATATTTGTATATTAGTTTTATTTTTTCCGAAAATTATCAGTATTTCTGTTTTTATATATTTTTTTTCGTACAATTATTATAAATTTTTTTTTTCTGATCAATATAATTACAGCAATAATTCTAATTCAATTTTAGTATAATTTATCTTATTTTATATAGATATTTTGTAATTGTAATTATAATATCGGATTATAATTCTAAAATTAGACCTCGTCAATACCCAACCCTATAACAGATTTCTATATCCTTGTTCTTGGATACGGTATACCGTGCTCTGTCTATATCCGAGATCCATTAGAACAAGAATATAAATTCTATATTCTTGTTTTTGGATACAGTATACTGTATTCTGTCTATATTCTAGTACTATATCTGTAAAATATCCGGTTTAGTATAATTTAATACAAATTTAGAATATAATTTTCTTCAGTATCAAAAATATAATTGTTGATTGATTGGCAATTTGATCTATCAATAATAATTTAATAATAATTTCGAAATTATAATTGAATCTACAGTATTTGGATAACTGAATAGTATTGCTATTTTTTAATTTAGATATTGTTCTATTCCAAATTGAATTTTATATAACAGTACTGGTATTTAAATAGAAACTATATATTTTATATATAGAATATTATTTCTATTTTAACAGCTATTCAATCTCTAAATTATATCAATTCTAAAAATTTTTTTAAAAACTTTTAAAAATACAAATTAGATAATATATAGTTATCTAATTTTGAATGATATATCGAATACAATTTAAATCAGTAATAGTAATTGTATTATTATAAATTTGTATAACTATACTATATATATACAACAGTTCTATCTCATCTCTATTTTTATACAAATTTTTAAACAAAAATAGATATTACTATGGTAATATCTATTTATTTTGTTTGATTCTCAAATCTAGAATATATATCCAGAATATTCAACAATTTTCGATCCTCTATTTCGAAATTATCTATTTTATTAATTTTTTTTGAATATCTTGTTTTTTTACAAACTGATTATAATAAACTTTTAACAACAATAATAGTAGAAACAATTTCTATATCTATTTCTATATCTATATCAATATCGATACCGAAAATATCAATACTGTTAATATTATCGGTCAATCTATCTATATTCAGATATTAAACAACACCGAAATCTCTGGAAAACAATTAAAAAAATTGGATAGTTACCGAAATAAAAACCAAAGAAATTTTAAATACTGATAGTTGTAAACTGTATATACTAAAAAACCAGAAAATCAAAAAATCAGATATATAGAATATATTCAGTCAAATAATTTATTCTTAGATTGATAAATCTAAAATCAAATACTATAAATATAGTAATATATTAATATATCTGTTCTATCGGTTAAGAAATCAAATATACGACAGAAATACTATATATTTTGTCTATCCAAAAAAATACTATTATTATTTTTTGTTAAGAAACAAACTAATAATTAAATAAAATCTAAAATATATTTTGTTTTATATTATTTATAATAATTACTATTAGTATACTATATACTGATAATTCGATTTTTATTCTCAAAATCAATAGATAAAATAATTAATAACTACTATTTTGAATTTGATTTTTCTGTTTACTATTACTGAACAATCTATATAGAATACAAAATATTTTCTATTCTATTAATTATATTTTAGAAAAAATAGTTTACAGCTATTTCGAAAAGTTGATAAAAAATCAGTAAAATCAGATTTCAAACAAATTACTACTAAATATCAAATTTTTGTTCAGTTTTGATTACTGAATATTATTAATTAATTTTTTTTTTTTTTTAATTATTATTATCTATTTTATCAATACTGACTGAAAATATCGAAAAATTTTTCTGGAATTTGAATTTTGGAGAAACAGTATATAGATATCTATTTCGCAGAAATTTTGATAGATAAAATACTGAGTAAATACAATATACAAGATTGGATTGTGGCAGTAATCTCTGATAATATCAGTAATAACAATATTTTAATCAAAACTATAAAAAGAATTATAATATCGAATTTTATATAGTTATTTTATCTAGTTTATATAATTCAGTTCTGTTTGAATATTATATTTATTTAATATAAATCGATCCAAAAAACAGTTAAATGAAAATTCTAATTTATCAGTCAATAATTATATTCTGGATTCTGGTTCAGAAACCAAAATATCTACAATATTAAAAAAAATAGTTGTTTTCCAGTCAAATGATCTTTTCCAATAATATTTATATTGCTAATATTTTGTTTTCTATTAGATATACAGTTTTACTGTTTTTATAAATAATAGTAGTTTATACAAAAAATCCTTTCTAAAATTATAGTATACAAACAGTTTTCCAAATTTTTATCTTTAATTATTTATATCTGTCCGAAATATTTGTATCAGATAGAATTCAATCTATTTAATATTATATTGTATCAAATATTGTAATCAGAAAAATCTGAATATAATAAAACTAAATTCTGATAAATAGTATCAGATAAATTATTTGTTTATTATATTTCAATTATTCTATAGATATATCAAAACTATTTTAATATTGAAAAATATTATTATCCACTATATTTTCTGTTTTTATAAATTATTTGAATATATTGAAATATTTATTAAACAAATACAATACAAAAGAATTCTATTATATAATAAAATACTAAGTATATTATATTATACCAGTAATAAATTTAATCAATATTATAAAATAACTACTAAATCTGATTTAGAATATATTTATATATATAATACAATTCTGGTATTTTAGAATAAACTATATTATTTCAAAAAATATCCAGATTGGTAAAATTATTTATATTATCTAGATATATATCTAGTTTATATTAATAAATATATATATACAAAAAACTGTAGTATAATCGAATTTTGACTAAAATCCAACAATAACTACTGTTATTTAATCTAATAATATTATTAATATCCGGATCGAAAAATTCTAATATATTATTGCTGATATAATCAGAACAAAATATATTAGATTTCTACTATAGTACAAATATATATTTTTATATATTGAGATCCCGGAACTACTATCTTGGTAGATTACGACCCCCGTACGGGTGTTCTGAGTACCAGGGTATCCGCACGTGACCGAACGGGCACGTGCTTATCTATTCGTATATAATACCGCTAGCCGAGTACAATATCAAAACATGCAACTTCACCCCTCAGATCTCAATATATTTATATTTTTATTTTGATCTGACTGATATTGATTCTGTAACTATTCAGTAATATTGAATATATATATTTGGTTTCAGTAATTCTGGAAATATTATTAAATACAATATTCAATTTTGTCAGCTATTATACAAAATATACTATCTATTTCTGTAAATAGAACAGAAATATAACAATTATTTAATTTTTATTGTAATATCTATTATTATTATCGGGGATTGCTAAATTTTTCTATTATTTGTAAACAGATATTTTATTTTTATATTACTAGATTAAATATTAAAAAACAAAAATTGTATTTACTAAAATTTTTGATAATACAGATAGTATTATCGATTTGATTGATAAAATAAATATTTTTGAACTGAATAGAAAAAATATCAGCTATAATAATAATAATCAGAATAATAATAATCAGATATTAGATATTTTGGATTTAATTTTATTGAATTTGAACACTGATAACTATAATATACAACCACTGTTTCAGCTATTTAACTGTATATTAAAAAAATTATATCAGAACAACAAAATTAATACAGATCAAATACTAAACAAAAAAATTGACAATACTAATAGCAATATTAGTAATAATAATATACTACTATAATTATTTTCCAAACAGTCGAAACAATATACCAAACTACTGATTCAGTCAGCTGGTTTTGAACTGTTACAATAAGAATTCTGTTTTTGCAGATACTGTAAATAATTTCAATTTTGTTTATTCAGACTAGTTTACTATAATACAGTTTTACAGTGTAATTTTGTTTCTGTTATAAATTTGGTTAAATAACCAGATTTCTATAGAAGAATATCGAATTAGAAAATACTGTTTTTTTTTCTGATATTCTTTTTCTGAATAGTTTTATAATTTTTGGTTGAAATTCAGAATTCAGAATCCAAATCCTGAATTCTGATTCTACATAAAAAAGTTTTTTTTTAACTATTTTTGTTTTCTATTTTTTGTTAGCTATATATGTGTATATATATATATATATATATTTTCAATTTTTCTACTGTTCTATAGTAAAAAAATCACTATTTTTACTGTAAATTATATTTTTTTCTGTTTATTATACTGTATCTGGTATTTACTATATTATCTATCTGATATCGATTTTTTTTTCTATTTTTTGAATATTTCAAATTCTGATTCGAATTTCTTTTTTTTTAGCTGATCAAAAATAATAACAATATTATTATCAATATATTTATCAGTATTATTGATAATATTACAATCGAAAATATCAATATACAGTATATCAACTATTTATTTATCTAATAAAAATTTAATATAAATAAATTTTTTATACTACAGATTGAAAATATTTTTATCTGTTATAGATTCGACAAAATATTTAGAACTATTTCTATTATATCAATTAATACTTTCTATTCTATATTGAATTGTATATTTAAATATATATTAGTTTATTAGTAGTAGACCGAATTCCGAATCAATCAATTATTTGTATTTATCGAAAAATATATTTTTTGATAAAAATTCGAGAATCAGAAAATATTTTATATTTACTGAATAGATATATATCGAATTATTGAATATCAGAAAAAAAACTATATCTATATCAAAAATATATATCAGTAATTTATAGTCAGATTCGGTAAATAGATATCTATTGTTTTGTAATAAAATATCAGATCAAAAACAATAGTTTAACTGATTTTTTCTATAATAAATAAATACAATTACAATTTTTTTTCGATAATTGAATTCTGATATTAAACAATATAACTATTTTCCGATTGACTAATTCAGATCGGAATTTTCAGAAAATATCAGAACTGATTTAGAACAATTTCAAAAAAACAGTTAAAATAAAAATTTTATTCTATTAAATCAAATATAATTTATCAATCTGAAATTGTAAATATCAATTAATAATTTTATTTATAGTAGAAAATTCGGAAATAATATTTTTCTAATAATTATTGATATTTCTGTTTTTTTATTTTTTTTATATTTTTTTTTCTACTGGTACTGATACTGATAGCAATGATACTGTTTTTTTAACAACAATGTAACTGTATCTATATCTGGAAAATCTGTAATCTTTGATTTCGATTCTAATCTGGATATTGATATTAAAAATATCAATTTCGATTGTAATTCTGTTTTTTACAAGATTTCTAATATAGATATAGATCTGAATATTATACTATACTATACTATATACTATACTATACTATACTATAGTACATTATACTATAGTAATATCGGCTATAGTAATCAATATAATTACCGATAGTGGTGATATCACTAATCGCCATATGGAATCTAATAGAATTGACTATGTGGCAATT
>Ga0102593_1000837_pt1 | contig 39526 bp, 45 predicted proteins | sample AraplaCol_mMS_r2_2_FD_76862 | JGI IMG/M metagenome (GOLD analysis project Ga0102593, IMG submission 76862) | Arabidopsis root microbial communities from North Carolina, USA - plate scrape MF_Col_mMS_r2 (SPADES assembly) (version 2) | ecosystem: Host-associated > Plants > Roots > Endosphere...
GCCCCGCCGCTGTCAGGAGAGCTTACTGTCCTTGTGGTGGACGACGATCCATTGGTCAGTATGGGAACCGTGGCGATGCTGGAGGACCTCGGTCACATCGCCGTTGAAGTGACCTCGGCATCGCAGGCCTTGCAGCTTCTTGGGGAAGAAAAGCGTTTTGATATTGTGATTACTGATCATTCCATGCCCGGTATGACCGGAGCCGAGCTTTCCCGAATTATACTCGACTCCTTCTCGTCGCTTCCGATCATACTGGCATCCGGCTATGCTGAGTTGCCCGACGATCAGGAGCTAACTGAACTGATCAGACTGACCAAACCCTTCTCGCAGGCCCAGCTGAAGGAAGCCCTCCAGCAGGCAAAAACTCCCCAAGGGTCGACCGTGCAGTCGGGCCGCCATTGATAGTCGCTCACCAGGACAAACGCGTCGCTCAGTCCGGCGTCAACCGATCTACCGGTCGGGAATTGACGCGGTTGTGGACGCGTCAATGTCATGACGCCCAAATGGATTGATAGCGACGAGTATCGACAAGACACCAGCCAATAACCAGACACCGATAAGAGCGGGCTTGAGCGTCATAGAAACACCTTTGGGCGCGAACGCCAGACAAATCGCGCGATCTCTGTTTGACAGCCAACTCTTAGAAAAAAGTGAATTGCAGGTTTCGCTTCGCGATTTCGGCTGTGCCTGGCAACCAACAGAATTCATGTGTTTCGTTCGGACATGCTGCGACGATTACCGATCACAGATTGGCAAAGATCAATTCTCGTTGGCCCGGCCGGCTGACTCTATCTGTTCCTGGAACAAAGGGCTGCGAGCGTGGTCAAAAGGATCAGGGGGGCGAGCCGGATCACTCGACTGTCGGGCGTCGAAACCGTTGTCGCCATCTTGTCGACGGCATGTGCGATCTCGTCGATCTCGAGCCGCAACCGCGTAATTTCCTCCTGAGCAAAGAGGAGAGCTTGTTCGCGTCCCGTCTTTTCAAACCGAGCCCGCGAGGGAGGATTTGCCGTCTTAAGGTCCTCTTCGTCGGCTGGCGACCAACCGTCTCTGTTCGTTGAACCCTGCATTGAACTCCCCTGTAACTTTCCCGGAAACGGCCCGCGGAAGAGCCGCTTTCTGAAACTCGGGCCTTAGTCCCGCCGTTGAGTGTCATCAGATATTTCCTCCAATGCGACACCGGCCATTTCCTCCTGTCGGACTGCGATGTCGCCAAGGGAGAGGATCCCGGAAACGGTTCCGGCTGCATCGAACACGACAAGCCGACGCATCTGAAGCTCCGACATCCGTGCGGCCGCTTCCAGGAGATCGTCCTCCTCTAGACAGCCCTCTATTCCAGACGTCATGATACTGGAAACGGGTTGATCACAGGATATTCCCTCGGCCACGGCTCGTATGACGATGTCTCGGTCGGTCACGACACCAATGGCGTCTCCGTCAATGATCGGGATTATCCCGGTATCCACTTCCGACATCAGCTGCGCGACACGGCGAATTCGAGCGCCAGGACCAGCCGTGACGATTTTTGTGGTCATCACCTCTCGTACTTTCATCGGTTTTTCCTCCGTGCTCGACTGAGACAACCTCCAATCTTGAAGGTTGTTCCCTTTGGCACGCCAGGAGAATTGCGTCGGAAGACGATGCGCGCGCTCCGATGCAAACTGGATTTGGTGAGATGCTTCACAGCCTATGTGTTTTTTGTCGCAGGGCATCGCTCGGCAAGTGCTCTTGCGCAAGCCGGCTCAAAACCAAGGACGGGCGCCCAGGCGTGCCTATCTGACCGGGCACCTGCATCTCGACGGTCTGCCAGCGTACGCAAAAACATAGGCAACAACAGGATGTTATACAGCCGGCAATGCGCAGGTGAAGCTGAATCGTGCAGCGACGATCCTGTCGTTCGTGTTCCCTCTCATTCTGAGTCCAATGTCCGTCGCTGATCGATCCACCATGCAAAATCGGCTCCTGGCCCGCCTTCCTGATGAGGAGTTCCGCGCCATTGTGCCATCACTTGAGGCAGTTCATCTTCCCCAGGGCTTCGTCATTGTTAAGGCCGAGACTCTCATCGAGCACGTCTACTTCCTCTGCAGGGGGATCGGCTCCGTCATTACAGTGTCCTCAGGCCGCCAAAGAGCTGAAGCGGGGATGTTTGGACGCGAGGGCTTTTCGCCGACGTCGGCAGGCGTCGGTGGCACGATCAGCGTCCACGAGGTATTGATGCAGGTAGAAGGATACGGATATAGAATGACATTAGATGCGGCGCTGCAGGCGATTTCTCAATATCCTGCTTTCGCCAATCTTCTGGCGCGCTTTATCCAGACGTTCGCATCGCAGATCTCCTTCACTGCCCTGTCGAACGCAAATTACCAGATTGACGTGCGATTGGCGCGCTGGCTACTCATGTCGCATGACCGGGTTGACGGTGATGAAATCGCCCTGACCCACGACTTTATCTCTTTGATGCTCTCTGTTAGGCGACCGAGCGTGACAACTGCGCTCCATGTACTCGAGGGCAAAAGGTTTATCCGATCCGAGCGCGGACGGATCATGATCCGTGACAGGCGTGGAATGGAAGAGTTTGCAGGAAATGCCTACGGCAAGCCGGAAGAAGAATACCGACGCCTGATCGGCGATCTCTGATCAGGCGCTTGCGTCTTTGCTCTCCGTTCAGAACAGGTTTTTCATCAACCGTCGATATTCCTCTTCCGGCTTGCCATAGGCGTCGCGGGCGAACTCCTCCATTGCAGGTCGGTTGCGCATGATAATATTGCTCCGCTCCGACTTGATGAAGCCGTTACCCTCGAGGATGTGTAATGAGGTCGTGACACTCGGCCTTCGAACCGAGAGCATCAGGGAGATAAATTCATGCGTAAGCCCGATTTCATCGCCCGGCACACGGTCATGGCACATTAGAATCCAGCGTGCCAGTCGCTCGGTAACGTCGTGGATTGCGTTTGAAATGGCGGTGTAGGTCAGTTGGACCGAGAAGGCCTCAATCGAACGGATCATCACTTTGGAAAAATTCCGGTTTTGGTCCATCCATCCGCGAAAACGCCCATAATCCATGCGATAGGCCTCCGAATCGAGAAGTATCACCACTTCGTGGGGGCTGTTTTCCGTACTCGCCACGGCAGAGGTTGGAACATAGCCATCGGAGCCGAATATTCCTGCTTCGGCCCGGTTGCCCTCGGGCGTCGACGCGATAATCGATCCGATACCTGACGTGAGAAAATAGATGTAATCGATGGGCTGCCCTGCATGGGCAACGACAGTACCCCGCGAAAGCTTGAGGAATTCAAGATCTTGCGCAATTTGGCCGTAGTCGCTTTCAGGCAGGATGTTCAGCAGCTTGTTTGTCACCGAGGACTGAGCTGGCGAAACCATGGCCTTTCCTTTCCGTCCGGCAGGAATGATCGCACCAGTCTGGCGCCTCCGCCTGATGTGCTAACCGGGAAAGGACATGCAAAGTTCCCTATTGGTGATTGAAAGGCGCGCCAGGCCTAACGATTGAAAGGGGCAGTCTGCTTAATGAATACAGCCCTCCAGCGCTTTTGCGGCACGTCTACGGTGTCGACCGCTGACGCGAAGTGACCAGTGATCTACATATGGTTGGGGAGGAATGAAAAAGATGAGCATCATGATCGTTGAAGACGATTACGTCCTTGCCAAGGACCTCCAGTCCATTGTCGAGGCGGCGCGGCATCGAAGCGTCGGTCCGCTGCAGAGAATGGAGCAGGCTCTCGCCTACGCAGCCACCGCAGACATTGCTCTAGTCGCCCTCAAACTTGCCGACGGACCGACCAGAGCGTCTATGGGGCGCAAGCTCATCGACATGTTCCGACTGGAGGTCATCTATGTAACCGGGGCCGGAAGGTCTGAGAGCCGGCCTGGATCCAGTGAAGTGATCATGAAGCCATTAAGCGAAGAACAGGTCTCTGCCGCCATCGCACGTGCGGCCCTCAGGCATGCCACCCGCTATGACCGGATTCGACAGTAGAATTCTTGTTTTTAAAGAATGACGGACACAGTGGATTTAAGCAGACCTATATCCGAATTGCCAGGGGCGTTGGCGCTGTTGCAGGTGATGAAAGGAATGGCAATCGCGTGCGATCTACATGCACCGCTGCCCGTCATTTCGTACTCTAGATCAGCGGCGCCACAGCACCGACCCTTGGTGTGGTTTTGACCTGGTCTATGTCCATCAATCGACGGTACTCTCGCTCGGGAGCGCCATATGCGTCCCCTGCATAGTCTTCAAGACCGCTTCTATCCCGCACCACAACCAAAGCGCGCTCTGATCGAATAAGACGTTGCCCTTCCAACATGTGCAGCGCAATTGTGACCGAGGGCCTTCGTACGGCGAGCATCAGAGAAAGATAGTCGTGCGTCAGGGCGATCTGGGAGCGTTGCATCCGATCCTGCGACATCAATATCCATCGCGCCAGCCGAACATCGATCGTATGGGATGCATTGGAAAGTGCGGTAAAAGCAACTTGATGGTTGAACGCCACGAGATAACGAAGCAAAAGGTCCCTCAGCGCCGGACTGCTGTTGACAGGACCGTGCAACGCCGTGAGCTTCAGCCGCAGGCCATGCCCCGCGACCTGGATGACAATATCGAATGGGCCCTCACTTGGCCTTACAAGCCCTCCTATGGGCGTAAACCCTTCCCGCCCCACCATTCCTGCCTCTGCCCGCCGGCCCTTGGGAGACACTGCAATGACCGAAGCAATGCCATTGCAGGGAAAATAGACATGGTTGAATGACTGCCCGGCCGTGGCGAGGTGGAAGCCTTGGGGAAGATCGACTTCCTCGAGGCCCGTCGAGATCAGATCATAGTCGTGATCGGAAAGGCTGTTAATAAGCCTGTTACTGCTGCGGTTTCCAGTCATGACGGAGCCTCCGGCGCCATCCCGCCTTAAGTGCGCGATGACGAGTGCCTTGGAAGACGACGGATCAGGTGAAACAGGTTCGTGCCCTAAAAGTTCCGATCATCCGCGAGAGTGGGTCTCGTCCGGGGCTTAATGGTGCTTTGTGGAAAATAGAGCGAGCGCAATATCACCCAATGCATGGACGTCTTCGCAAAGGTGAAAACCGCCGAAGCTATCCTTAACGCTGGTGTCAACGTGTGAGGTCGCAAACACGAATGGAATTCTGAAGCTGTACAACCGATCCGCAATCAGAAAAGCTGCTTCCACGTCCAACCTGATATCAAGGATGGCGGCGTCGGTTGCCTCAGGGTCAATCATGTTGATAGCAAACGGGACGCTCGCCCCCGTGATCCTCGCGCCAGCTGCCTCCAGGAGCCGCCGAGCTTCGTCCGCCACAAAGTAATCCACTTCAACGACCAAGATTCTTTTGCCGGCGAACAGGTTGAGCGGAAAGCCATGGTTATTTAGGTCCTTATTGGCCACGATTTCCCTCACGAGTCATTCTTGCCTTTCGACTCTAGATAGTGTCCGGTCCCTGCCGAGATGCGGCCGGCCCGTAAACCATTTCCTCTCCATAAAGTCGATTTCTGTGAGTTGGTCCACTCACTTCTTGGTTGCGCGAATCCAAACAATGGAGGCGATCTTTTGTTCCGCCCTCTAACTGGCACTTGCGGCGGCAGTGCCTATGAAGTGTCGGGCCTCGACTTTCCGGTTCACTGCATCCTTTTCCGGGTAAGTGCGTTATCGAGTGGCAATACTCGCAAAGGCCCCGAGGCGTCTGCCATGAAATCTTCAAGCACAACGACACTGCTCATTCTGTCGATGGCTCTTTTCGGCCTGCTCACTACGACGCGAAGCGCGGCGAACGGCGCCGTACAAACCGCTGCAGAAGATCATGGGAGGGGTAGACACGCCAAGGTTCCAGAGGCCATACCAATGAAAGGCCTCCGCGACGTCTTTTGGCGCGTGGTTCATGAGGTTCTTGATGACCGCGTGGCACTCATCGCGGCCGGCGTGACCTTCTATCTCCTCCTGGCGCTTTTTCCCGCGCTCGCCGCCCTTGTTGCCATCTATGGTTTGGTTGCAGACCCGGCGACAATGGCTGATCACTTGCGCGAACTCTCGGCATTGTTGCCGCCAGGCGCGTTCGACCTCATCGCCGATCGGATCAGGAGCCTCGTTGAAGCGAGAAGCAGCACGCTGGGGCTGACATTCTTTGTCGGCCTGGCAGTCGCGGTATGGAGCACTCACAGCGCTACGCTTGCCATTTTCGACGCAATGAATATCGCTTATGAGGAAACGGAAAAGCGCGGTCTGATCAGGCTGAACGTGCTTGGTCTCTGTTTCACGCTTTGCGCAATGCTTGCTGCAACCTTGATGATTGGACTGGTCGCGGTGATGCCCGTCTTGTTGTCCTATCTGTGGCTCGATCAATTCAAGGAAAATCTGGTCCTTTTGCTGCGCTGGCCTTTCCTCCTCCTGATTGCGGCGATCGCAACAACTGCCGTATACCGGTTCGGACCAAGTCGCGAACCGGCAAAGCTTCGGTGGATGACCTGGGGGGCCGCTCTCGTGACGCTGGCCTGGTTTTTAATGTCAACCGGCTTCTCGTTCTATCTCGACCATTTCGCCAACTACAACGCAACCTATGGTACTTTGGGGGCGCTGATGGGTTTCCTTGTCTGGACCTGGCTGTCGTTTGTCATATTGATCGTAGGCGGCGAATTGAATGCAGAACTGGAGCATCAAACCGCAAGGGATACGACGACCGGCGCCGCGTTGCCTATGGGAGCCCGCGGTGCCTATGTTGCAGATACGCTGGGAAAGACGGCCGATGAGTGATTTGTCTGAACCGGCGGGCCACGACTGAAATAGCAAGATTCCCGCGACATCAAGAAACAGTGACGATTGCCGGAAACCTTCGGCAACGCTGGTGGTTTTGTCATCCGCATAGGAGATCACGATGACGTTTGCTATCGTCACCACATTGATAATAGTGCTCGTTGCGAGCGCTCGATACCTCACCTACGCCTTGGTCGGGTATCTCGACTATTTTCTCGAAGAGCGACGAAACCTTGCAGCGCTGAAAAAGGGTACACGGCGACGCCCCGATCGATTTCGGCAATAGCCACTTGGCCAAAAACGGTTAGTTTAGCGTTCTGTCTTTCTGCGCCGACTTCTCGCATCACGCGGGGGTGCCGGATCTCAAAACAACGACGCTTCGCGGGGAGAGGCGGTATTCGTCGGCTTCAATCGTTTCTTCACGGGCATCGGGATTGGTTGTTGTCAGGACTGTTATCCAGTCATCCTTATCCGCGGGAAGCTTGAAGTCCACGTCACCGTCGTGAGGATTGAACAGAAGAAGGACGTCATTCCATCCTTCGTCGGAACAATCGGATTGCGATAGCCTCAGGCCAATGGTCGTGCTTCCAGGATCGGACCAATGTTCCTCGGTCTGTACTCCGCCGACTGGATTGAACCAGGTGACAGCCATGCCGTCGCGCCAGTTCTCGCGCCTGAAGATCGGGTGCTGACGGCGCAGCTTGATCAGCCGCGTCGAAAATTCCCGTAGTTCCTCGGCACTGGCTGGAAGGTTATCCCAGGGCACCCAGCTCACCTCGCTATCCTGGCAGTAGCCATTATTGTTGCCCATCTGGCTCCGGCCGAACTCATCACCAGCCAGCAGCATGGGCGTCCCATGGGACAAGAACAGCGTCGTCAGAAAGTTTCGTTTCTGCCGATCGCGCACCATGTTGATCGCTTCATCACCTGTTGGACCTTCCACGCCATAATTGAAACTTTGATTGTCGTTGTGGCCGTCCTGGTTGTCTTCGCCGTTCGCTTCATTATGCTTTTCATTATAGGAGACGAGGTCGTTGAGCGTGAAGCCATCATGCGCCGTGATGAAGTTGATGCCAGCCCATGGCCTGCGCCCGCGCAGATCGTAGATATCGCCGGAACCGAGCACACGGGCGGCGAAGTCTTGCGTCATCCCGTCTTCGTCCCGCCAGTAACTGCGAAGCGTATCTCGATATTTATCGTTCCATTCAGCCCATCCGGGTGGAAAGCCACCGACTTGATAACCACCTGGCCCTATGTCCCATGGCTCGCCCACGAGTTTCACCTTTGAAAGCACCGGGTCCTGGCCGATTGCATCGAAGAACCCGCTACGCTGGTCGAAGCCTTTCGGCTCGCGTCCTAAAATGGTGCCGAGGTCAAAGCGGAACCCGTCGATGTGCATGGTCTCGGCCCAGTAGCGAAGGGAGTCCGTCACCATCTGCAGCACCCGGGGATGCGACGTGTTGATCGTGTTTCCGGTACCGGTATCGTTGATGTAGTAGCGAGGCTCGCCCGGCAACGTCCGATAATAAGAGAAATTGTCGATCCCCTTGAACGAGAGCGTGGGGCCAAGCTCATTGCCCTCGGCCGTATGATTGTACACGACGTCCAGGATCACCTCGATGCCGGCGTCATGGAAGGCCCTGACCATGTCGCGAAAGCCGGCCATGCCGTGTGGGCCGTAGTAGCGCGAGGCAGGTGCAAAAAAGCCAAGGGTGTTGTAGCCCCAGAAATTCCTCAAACCCTTGTCAAGAAGATGCGCATCGTCGGGAAACCAGTGAATTGGCAAGAGTTCGATGGAGGTAATGCCAAGGCTCTTGACGTAGGCGATAATGTCCTTGTCCGCGAGGCCCTCAAAGGTTCCCCGAAGATTGCGGGGGACTGCCGGGTGCAATTGCGTAAACCCTTTGACATGACACTCATAGAAGATGGTCGATGACCAGGGGATCGAAGGCTTGGCATCCCCCTTCCAGTCATAGGCTTTCGCATCAACGACGCGGCATTTCGGCATGTCCGCCGCGCTGTCGGTGTCATCGAAAGCCAGGTCCTTTTCAGCGTCCTCCATCTGATAGGCAAACTGGGCCTGGCCCCAGTTGATTTCGCCAACAAGCTCCCGTGCGTACGGATCAACCAGGAGCTTGTTTGCATTGAACCGATGTCCGTTTTCAGGCTCATACGGTCCATCAACGCGGTAGCCGTATAGCGACCCGGCCTTGAGACCGGGAATATATCCATGCCAGATCTCGTTGGTGTACTCAGGAAGCTCAATCCGTTCGATTTCTTGTCTTCCATCATCGGAAAAAAGGCATAGCTCCACGCGTTCGGCATGAGCGCTGAAGAGTGCGAAGTTCGTACCGTCCTGGTCAGGAGTGGCGCCGAGGATCGTATAATCACCAGCCTGGATGCGGGAAGGGGGTCGGCGCATGGCATTTCCTTGAGGAGAAGACTGGAGATGAGAACACGTGAGGCTTCTTTAGGTTCCGGGCTGTTCAAGAACCTGGATGTCGACCATGCCGGCAGTTCTGTTGCCGAAGTAGCATTGAGAACAGCGGTTGGAACCATCTCAGGCAAACGCGGTTGGGGCGCAGGAGGAACCATCCATGAGCACTGGTGACGACAAGAACATCAAAAAGTACGAAGCCGATCCCCGCTATCAAGACGAGGACGCAATTCGACAGGAAACGACGCGGCGTTGGCTTATCTGGGGAGCGGGGATTGTCGGCCTGGCAGTGTTCATGGTGGCGCTGCTCAGCTACCTCGTCTGGCCGCCTGCCGTTAGGACGGATCCTGCGGCAACCGCCTCGACGAAAGCGCAAATGAAAGAGCCACCGTCAAACGTACCCCCGGCCGTAGCGCCGACAACGATCGACCGTAGTCCGTCTCCAAGTGGAGGCGGCAGCGGACCAACGGGCGTGACGAGTCCAACAGGTACCGAGAAGGTAAAATAGACTATCGTTTGTGGGTCGTCTCCTCTGCGCGGCCAAAGCGTCTTGATCCGCAGCAAGGGCAGTGCTCTCGTCAAATTGCCAGTGCTTCGTCGTAACTGACTGCGCCAAGCGAGCTTAACAGTCGCGATCGGGCACGGCCGACACGGCTTTTGACCGTGCCGATCTCGCAATGCAATCTGTGGGCAGTTTCTTCGTAGGAAGCGCCGGACGCGACCAGCATGAGCGCCTCCCGATAAAGGGGCGAGAGACTGTCGATTGCCTTTTCGACATCCCTGTAATGCATTGCCCATTCCTGCGTTGATGATACGGGAACATCGGACAAGGCCGCGTCTTCGTCTATTCCAAGTGGACTGCGCTGCGAGGAGCGGGTTTGGCTGAGGAACGCATTCTTCAATATGGTGAAAGTCCAGGACTTGAGGTTCGTGCCGGGTTCGAAATGGCTCCGGTGTGCAAGCGCCTTCGTAATGGTTTGCTGGACCAGGTCATCGGCATCGTCGGAATTCTTCGCGAGTTTCAAGGCAAACGCATTGAGGGCGGGAAGAAGGTCAATTAATTGGGTTTCCACTTGACGGGCTCCGTCATTGTTCCGCAGACAAATGGTCGGGCAATCAATCTGTTCCGGAGGCCTGGAAAAGGGTCCAGTACCGTACAATAATTCGGCTCGGAAAAGGTACGGCCTGCGGACGATCGGATAGCCAAGGAAAGTCGCTCCTCCGATCAGTGTCAGGATCAAGAGAACGCAGGCCGGGCTCTAGCTCGGAAGCTACTCGTAACGCAGCTTCCCATGCCTAGATCATAATCTCGCCGCCGGTCACGGGGACCACGGCCCCATTCATATAGCTGCCAAGCTCTGAGGCGAGAAGGACGAAGGCGCCCGCCAGTTCCGCGGGCTGTCCTGCGCGACCGATCAAGGTCTGCTCACCGAATTTGGCAACCTTGTCAGCGGGCATTGTCGACGGGATGAGCGGTGTCCAGATCGGGCCGGGTGCTACTGCATTAACACGGATTCCCTTGGCCGCGAGCATTTCGGCGAGGCCCGCCGTGAAGTTCGAGATTGCTCCCTTCGTCGACGCGTATGGCAGGAGATAGGGAGACGGTTGTCGCGACTGGATGGATGTCGTGTTGATTATGGTGCTACCGCGTTGCATGTGCGGAACTGCCGCCCTTGCAAGATAAAAGGGAGCATAGATGTTGGTGCGGAATGTTTCATCCCATTCCTCGGCGCTTATGTCGGCGATATCGGCATAAGTGCGTTGGAATGCAGCGTTGTTCACCAGAATATCGATCTTTCCAAACTCTTTGACAGACCGGTGAACCAGCGCCTCGCAGTGGTCCACGGACTTGATGTCCCCGGGCACCAATATCGCTTTGTGTCCTGCCTTTTCCACCCACAGACCGGTATCGCGCGCATCGTCATCTTCATTCAGGTAAGACACGACGATATCGGCGCCCTCCCTGGCAAAGGCAATCGCCACCGCCTTTCCGATGCCTGAATCGGCGCCGGTGATGAGGGCAACTTTTCCGTCGAGCTTACCGCTGCCTTGGTAGCTGCGTTCGCCATGGTCTGGAACGGGGTCCATCATTTTGGCAACGCCAGGAGGTTCCTGATGTTGCGAGGGGTATGGGGGCTGAGGTCGGCGTGCATCGCTGGACATCTTATCACTCCGCGTTTGGTCGTCCTGGCCTCCAAACCTTTCTGGGAGGGAAGGGTTCCTGAGTTGCTCCACGCGTCGTTTGTTCGAGTAAGCGTGGAGGGAGCGTTTTCGACGAAGGTCAATCAGATGAATTTTTCGAGTCGCCGGGCTTCCTCGTTGACCGTCGCGTCTTTGACAAACGGTGCAATCACGAACGGTCATGGAACATCGGCCGTCGATCAAGGTTTTGCCCGAGCGTTGCAAGCAACCGGTCCCAAATCTCATCCAGAATTGATCTGTGAAAAAGGGGAAATGCATGAAGGCCCTCACTTGGCACGGCAAGCACGACATTCGATGTGAGTCGGTCCCGGATCCGGGGATCGAGGACAGCCGCGATGCCATCATAAAGGTCACCGCCTGTGCAATTTGCGGATCAGATCTCCATCTCTTCAACGGCATCATTCCGGACATGCATGCAGGCGACGTTATGGGTCATGAGACAATGGGAGAAGTCGTCGAAGTAGGAAGTGACAACCACAAACTGAAGGTAGGGGACCGCGTTGTCGTTCCCTTCACGATTTCCTGTGGTGAATGCTTTTTCTGCAAGCGGGGCTTTTTCTCCGGTTGCGAGCGATCAAACCCAAACGCTGATCGGGCGAAAAAACTTTGGGGAAGCTCGCCCGCCGGCCTGTTCGGCTACTCACACATGCTCGGCGGTTACAGCGGTGGTCAGGCAGAATATCTGAGGGTGCCTTACGCGGATGTCGGTCCAATCAAGGTTCCTGATGGCCTTAGTGACGAACAGGTCCTGTTCCTATCCGACATTTTCCCTACCGGCTATATGGCTGCCGACTTCTGCGATATAGAGCCAGGCGATACCATCGCGATCTGGGGCCGCGGCCCGGTCGGTCAAATGGCAATCAAGTCTGCCTTTCTGCTGGGGGCGGAATGTGTCATTGCCATCGATACCGTGGCGGAGCGCCTGAGTCTGGCAAAGCAGTCCGGCGCCATCACGCTCGATTTCCGCGATCACGACATCTATGACCAGATCATGGACCTGACGGGCGGACGAGGAGCGGATGCCTGCATCGATGCCGTGGGAACGGAGGCAGATCCATCCGCCAGCTGGGACTCGCGCATAGACCGTATAAAGGTAGCGGCCTTCATGGGGACGGATCGCCCGCATGTTTTGAGACAGGCTATTCAATGCTGCCGCAATTTCGGCATTGTCTCGATCGTCGGAGTGTATGGCGGTTTTCTGGACAAGATTCCCATGGGATCGGCGATCAACCGCGGCTTGACCTTTCGAATGGCGCAGACACCTGTCCAACGCTATTTGCCGCTCCTCATGGGGCGCATCGAAAAGGGCGAAATCGATCCTTCGTTCATCATCACCCATCGTGCGGGCCTGGAAGATGGGCCTGAGCTGTACAAGACGTTTCGAGACAAGCAGGACGGCTGCATCAAGGTTGTCCTCAAGCCCTGAACGAGGAGTTGAGCAATGGCAAGTGCGGGATTGGCAGTTGTGACAGGAGCATCGAGCGGAATAGGATTGGAACTTGCGCGTATCGCCGCGTCGAAAGGCTATGATCTGATCGTCGCAGCCAATGAACCGGAGATCGATGAGATGGGCGCGCATCTCCGGGATTTCGGAGTGGCGGTTGATGCGCTTAATGTCGATCTTGCGACGATTGAAGGTGTCGATCGTCTTTACGAGGCGGTTGAAGCAGACGGTCGTTCAGTTGATCTCCTGATGGCCAATGCCGGGCGGGGTTTAGGCAAGGCCTTTCTAGACCAGGACTTCTTGGAAGCTCGCCAAGTCATCGACACCAACGTTGTCGGCACGGTCTACCTGGTCCAGCAACTTGGACGTCAGATGCGAACGCGTGGGAGCGGTCGAATACTGATTACCGGCTCGATTGCGGGATTTATTCCGGGAAGTTATCAGGCGGTGTACAACGGTTCCAAAGCATTTCTGAACAGCTTTTCCTTCGCATTGCGCAACGAGTTGCAAGACACTGGGATAACCGTCACCTGCCTGATGCCTGGCCCGACGGATACGCGCTTTTTTGAGCGGGCGGACATGCTCGATACCGAAGTTGGTCAAGCGGTAAAGGATGACCCACAAGATGTCGCCAAGGTCGGCTTTGACGCGATGATGGATGGAGAAGCGGACGTCGTCGCAGGCTGGAAAAACAAGTTTCAAGCCGCGATGGCGAATGTCACGCCCAATGCAATGCTCGCAGAGCGGCACGCCAAAATCGCCGCACCTGGAACGGCCAACAAACATGATGAGCCTGAAGATTGAGACGCAACAGGAGAGTTGAGACGCGCGCAAGCAACCCGGGCAACGACCGTCGATCAGTCTAAGGCAAGCGCGCTGCCGGACAGGTAGGGTGCTCGCCTGCCAATTCGTTGGCCATGGTGAGAAACCGGAAAAATCACCATGTTCACCATCCCTGTCGCGTCCGGTTGACACGACGCGCGCTCCAAAGTGCAACACTCATTACGGTCATCGGTTCCAGCGACATGCGAGACAGATCCGTATCGTGTCGCAGTTCGGAGCAATTTTCGGGAAGCCGGAGTTGACCTGCTTTAGGCGGTCGATGTCACGGCTGACGTGGTCAATGATGGAGCCAAACGAACGTGTTTTGCGGCTTTGAGTTAAAAACAATCGACGTCGGGCCAGGGCAACTGCGCGTCCGCCACGGCGGCTCCGGTCAACCCTTGCTGCTGTTGCATGGACATCCGCGAACTCACATGACCTGGGCTGTGGCAGACCTTCTTTCTCCATATTACACGATCATCTGCCCCGATCTGCGAGGATTCGGGAAATCCTTCCAACCGCAGGATTCGCCTGACAGCCACGCCTCGTCTAAAAGAGAAAAGGCTATGGACTGTCTGGAATTGATGCGGATCCTGGGATACCGCACATTCTCGGTTGCCGGGCACGATCGCGGTAGCTACGTCGCGTTTCGGCTCGCGATGGACCATCCTTTCGCGGTGCAAAGGCTAGCGGTCATCGATAGCATTCCGATCATCGACCATCTGGAGCGCATGGACTGGCGTTTTGCCCGCGATTGGTATCACTGGTTCTTCTTTTCTCAAGAGCTCAAGCCGGAGGCAGCGATAAATGCCAATCCTTTGGGTTGGTATGACGCGATCAAGCCTGAGCTCATGGGCAAGGAAGCCTATGGTGACCTCGTTTCGGCGCTCACGGATCCGGCCGTCATCCATGGCATGGTCGAGGATTATCGTGCGGGGCTGACGGTCGACTGGAAACATGATGTCGAGGATCGAAACCATGGCCGGAAAATCCAGTGCCCGTTGCTGTGCCTGTGGTCACGTTTCGATGATCTCGTCGATCATTTCGGAGACCCTTTGCAGATCTGGCGCTCTTGGGCAAACGATGTCCAAGGCCATCCGCTGGACAGCGGCCACCATGTCGCTGAAGAAAATCCGCAGGCATTGGCCGCCTCCCTCAGGCTCTTTTTCGCATAGCTGTGACGATCGCCTTGCCGATTCCACGCAGGAGGTTATCGACACAGTAACGGCAGATTGTGCGTCTCGCATAACTCATAACACGCTGGGATAAGGACGCTTATTCGCCCGCCACGATCGAGCGTAGCGCTATGACAGCCACGACGGTGCGTGTTTCATCGACAATCTCGATGCTGCGCCCGTCGGCCGACCCTCCATTTCTGATTTCGGCTGCAAGCAATTCTCGAGCAGCGCCATTCGCTTCCGAAATCGCACTGGTGAGATCCGAAAGAAGAGTGCCATCGGGATCCTCGATAAGGTCGTCGCCCTCTCGGATGTTGAAGAAAAATCGTTTCATGGTCCTACCTTGAAGCTTGGCCTTCACCGCGCTTGATGAAGGCTACGAAAGCGCTGAAGAGACGAGGCCACGGTCCTTAAGGGTGACAGCACCTTACGGTGTCTTCGCCGACGTCGGCACCAATCCAATTGTTGCGAACTCTTGGGTATCGGTTGGAGCCTGACTTGAATGTGCATTTGTGACGTTGAGTGCTTTGCGGACCTCGCCCTCATCCCACCCGGCGCCAACTGCGGATGCAACGAGCTTCTCAATCCTTTCGGTCTCGGACGCATGTGACGTCTCATCCAGAAACCGCTTTGCGGGTAGGAGACACTGGATGAGATTTGCTTCTCGCGCTTGCGCATCGTCACAATAGCTCGGGGATGCAACATATGGCATCGTTTCATTCCTGTTTCTGCAAAGCTTTGAGGAAGCTCGGCCGCATACAAATCGGCCGAGCTGACGGTACCTAGGCTGCCTTTGCGTTGGCTGCTGCCACGGCGAGCTGTGTCAGTTTCTTGTCGGTCGCTTCTTCCTCTGCAAGGCTCTGTTTAAGCAACGGGATTGCATCCCTAAGACCGAGCTGATTGGCCCAGGCGATCAGTGTGCCATAGCGAGCGATTTCGTAATGCTCGACGGCCTGCGCGGCGGAAATCAGGCCGGCATCCAATGCCGGAGACCCATTGAATTCTTCAATGATCTCCTCGCCCTCTGAGATGATCCCTTGTATCGCCTCACAGGTCTTGCCATGGGCAGGCTTGCCAATGATCTCAAATACCTGCTCGAGGCGCTCGATTTGTCCCTGGGTCTCGTCGCGATGTTTGAGAAACCCAGCTTTGCCGTCTTGCGACTGGGCAGCGCGCGCCATTTTCGGCAGCGCTTTCAGGATCTGCTTTTCCGCGTAGTAGATATCCTTGAGCGTCTCGAGAAAGAGATCGTCCAGTGTCTTTTGAGTAGCCATTGTGTCCTCCGAATGTCGGTTGTGCGCTGCCCAAACTCAAAGCCTGCGGGGATGTTCCCGGAAGGAACCATGATCCTCGCTCGGTGTTTCGTGACCATGACAAAGATGCTTTCCAAAAATCCGATCGCCGCAGTGGTCGCGGAAGCCAAACTTTCCACTGACCTTGTTTACCTTCCCAGCCTGGAGGCGGGGATTACGCGCAGGCGTGGCAAGAACGGCTTTCTCTACTACGCCCCGGACGGGAGCCGCCTGACGGACAAAGAGGAGATCGCCCGCCTGAACCGCCTGGCGATTCCACCCGCTTATCGCGATGTCATCATTTCGCCCGATGTTCGATCGCATCTGCAGGCCGTTGGCGTCGATACGCGTGGACGCAAACAGTACCGATATCATCCTGAGTGGCAGGCCGAGCGCGAACGCGCCAAATTTGATAGGTTGGCCGACTTTGGCGTGCGGCTTCCCGATATTCGCGAGCGCGTTGACACGGACCTGCGCGCGCGCGGGCTCACCATTAACAGGGCACTCGCAACCGTCGTGTGGATGCTCGACAATCTCTATATCCGCATCGGAAATGCCAGTTACGCTGAGACAAACAAGTCCTACGGATTGACGACCCTGCGCCATCGGCATGTCAAGATCGAGGGTGCGACCGTAAGATTTCGCTTCAAGGGCAAGTCAGGCAAGGAGTGGAACCTCGCCCATTCGGACCGCCGGATTGCCAACGTCATCCGTCGATTGCAGGAACTCCCCGGTCAGCAGCTGTTCAAATACCTTTGCGAGGATGGTGATTGCCGGCAAATTTCCTCCCAGGACGTGAACGCCTATATAAGGGAGGTCGCGGGTGACGAATTCACGTCGCGCCAGTTTCGAACCTGGGGGGCCACCTGCCTGGCGGTCGCGGCGTTGGCGCCGCTCGATATCGCAAGCTCAGAGCGGGCCGTTGTTTCGCAGATGAACGAGGCGATCGATCTGGTCGCCGCCAAGCTGGTCAACACCAGGGCCGTCTGCAGGTCCTCTTATATCCATCCTGCCGTATTCAGCGATTTTCGCGCTGGCCGACTGGGTGACGTGCTCAGACGCAAGACGACCAGCCAGCGGTTGCTCAGGTGGATGGACGAGGAGGAAAGCGCTGTCTTGCATTGGCTCAAGTCACAGCGGGGCGAATAGGAATGCGGGTGGAGCGATGGGTTCATCTTTGTATTGATATGCAGCGCATGTTTGCAGAAGACACACCCTGGCAGGTGCCATGGATGAAGACTGTTTCACCGGAAGTGGTCGAGGTTGCCTCCCGCTTTCCCCAGCGCACGATTTTCACACGATTCATTCCACCACGAAATGCGGAAGCCATGGATGGGATGTGGAAGGCCTACTATGAGAAGTGGCCGATGATGACGACAGATCGGCTAGCGCCGGAAATGATTGAGCTTGTTTCGTCCTTGCATTCTCTCGTTCCACCGGCCCGCATATTCGACAAGTTTCTCTATTCTCCCTGGGTCGACGGCCGCCTTCACTCCGCGCTTGGCAGCGAGGAAGTCGGGACCATTGTATTGAGTGGAGGCGAGACGGATATATGCGTCCTTGCTGCGGCCCTTGGCGCGATCGACCTCGGATATCGTGTGATCTTGCTGAAGGATGCCGTTTGCAGCAGCGCGGACGATACGCATGACGCTTCCCTGCAATTGCTGGGAGATCGCTTCTCGGTACAGGTCGAAATCATGCGAACTGAAGATTGGTTGATCGATGCGACCGATCCGGACCTGCGGTGAATTTTCCGAGTATCCAAATGAAACAGGCTGGAGCATCCCCCTGCAAGGGTCGGAACCATTTCAACCATCTCGAGTTGGAGACTTGAGTCCAACCAAGGAGATTATAGTCATGATTTCAGCCAGCGACATCAAAGACCATATGGAAGTCAAATCTGCCGACGGCCAGCATATCGGAACGGTGGACTATCTCGAGGGAAGCGAGAGCATCAAACTCACGAAGTCGGATTCTCCAGACGGAGAACATCACCATCTCATTCCCCTGGAGTGGGTCGACCACGTCGACGCACACGTTCATCTTTCAATGAACGCATCCGACGTGCGCTCCAAGTGGACGCATCTGCCGAACTAAGCAACAAGGCCTGCGGCTGATTGGCCGCGGGCCTTTCCGCATGTCCCATAATCTCGCCAACGACGTTCTTTCCCTGTCTAATTCCACAACAGCAGCGAGCGAGCAAACGGTGCTGATACTCCGGCAGCACATCCCTCCGGGTTGGAAATATTGGTTTGCAAACGTCCAGCTTTTCACAGGACGACACCAGTCGCGCTTTTGCGATCTGGTACCGAGAAAGCGTGCCTGGCGGCACACTTTCTCAATTGAATCCAACGGAGATTGAAGGTCAATATCGGGTGGCGACCAGGTCTTCTTCCTCGTCGCGCTGCCTGCCACCCAACGCCGCGGCAGCAGAGGAAATGAAGGCTCCAATCAATAGGGACAGGGCGCCAACAAGGGCAGTGGTGGCTGCTGCCTTCCGCGTCTTGTCCAAGGCTTCTTGAGTTGCGACCTTGGCATCCTCGATCTGCTTCAGAACTGCGTCGACTCTGGCACGGGCATCCGCTTCAGAAAGATTGGTGCGTGCTGCGACGATGCTGGCGATATAGGTTTTGTCGTTATCTGGCACCTCGCCCCGCGCCGCTCCCTGCAGCAGAATTCTTGCGATTTCCGCGCTTGCCGCTCCATCCTCTTCACGCGCCCGCTGGGTGACCTGTTGAGGGCGAAGCAGCGCGTCGGTGAAGTAGGACGTTGAAAGGTCGGATCCGTCACGCGAAACCGCGCTCGAGGCCCCCGCTGCGATGCCCGCCGTATTGGCAGCTGTGCCGACAGCGCTCGCCCCTGCTCCGGCAAGGGACGTCAAAGACGATGCCAGAAACCCTGCCACGAACAACGTTGCCAGAGCCCAGCTGAGAAAGCCATGGGCGGTATCGCGAAAGAAAACTTCGTCGGTGTGAGCCGCAGCCCACTTCGTTCGAAGTCGCCCCGTAAGATATCCTCCGAGGGCAGCAGATAGCCACTGAACAACAACGAGCCAGATCGCTGCGGACACGCCGACCGTTGCGGCCGAGCTGTTTTCGCCAGACCACGGCGACACCATCGTCAAGCCCATTCCCGATCCTACCAAAAGGAGAATGAGTGTGATTCCCGTCGCAGCAACGGCGCCGCCGATGATCGGACCCCAGGCGAGCGCAGACGTGGGAGACTCGACCGGGAGAACGTCAGTTACTTTACTTTCGCTTAGAGACATTCTGGCCTCCTACCGCATGAAGAGGACGAGCAGGATAACGATCGGCAGTGGGATGCCGAGAAGCCAGAGTAAAATACCTCGACCCATCTGAATAACCTTTCATAAGACACTCTTGCACGCTTCGAACGCTACGCCCCAGACATTGTTCCCTTTGCCAGTTAACCTCGTTGCCCGCCCGGCAAGGGCGAGATGCTTGCGCTTGAGCGTTCGCAGCTCCGTGAAGAGACCACCGTTGACGGCTGTATGCCGGCGCCCACTGCGATTGCGGGAAAGGCAAGGGGAGGGATCCTTATCCTGCCGGACTGGGCGGCGGCCGAACAGGCGCTGCTAGCCCGGCCGAGCTATTCTGGTCTCAGCCGCCGCGATGTTCGATGATCCTGAATGGTCGCCTTGGTTGCTTGTGGGAACGGTTGCTGAGCTTGCCGGGATCGTGACACTGGAGCCGTCCATGTGTCACGTCAGGGCCGCCGCATGAGGCGGGCCGACTTGTCCATTTTCTGCGGCGAGATCTTTTCGCCCGTGTTTTACAAGCGGCGAAATTGGCGCGAGTTAGACTGTTGTGCCGGCATCAGCCGTTTCTGGCGGCGAAGCCGACGCGAGCATGGTCACGGGGACCGCCGAAACGAACAATGAAGAATGCGCGTTGATGATCCGGCCGGACTCAAGCTTCAGGAGAGGGCCGTCGATATCAGCCACACGCTCGGTGAACCGAACCTCGTTCCATCCGTCCGAAGTGCCTTCAATCAGAGTGAAATTGTATCCCGTGCCGATATCAAACATGTCGTTTCCCCCTTCGGCCAAGGTGACACAGGAAGCTCTGGTGTCAAGGCTCGAGTTCAGGAACGCCAGAAGCAGGGTTTCAATGGCAAAAACGCCTGCACGGCGCCTTTGCCGGCGCTAGGCTGCCGACCGTCCGACTGAATCCGGCTGGATGGCCAAGCAAGTGCCTTTCCAGCAGGAACATTGGATTCCTCTGTGCGTTCCGCCTCCGCAGCAGAGGAGAAAGTAATGTCAGACGACAAATCGAAGCGGGGTCAGGTTGACCGCAGTCGCGCTTCCGCAAGCGAACCTTATGAAGTTGCCTACTTCGCGAAGAAACACGGGATTTCCAGCGAAGATGCAAAACGCATCATTATGCGGCACGGGCCAGATCGCGATGCTGCCGACAAGGCGGCATCAAGACTCAAGTAACCACCGAGGAGAGAGGTCCGGCCGCGTCAACGCTGCTTGACGAGGGGGGCGGACCGCTGCGTTGGAAGGGATGGATCACACCAAGTTGCACTGCACTCCCACGAGCCAGGACGCTTCTCTTTCGCCTTTGATGGCGAAATTTTCCCGCGCATTCGGCCATAGGAAATGCGGCGTTGCATTGGCGATCACTTCGAACGGAACAAACGTCGGTCGACAAGGTTTGGGGGCATCTGATCCTATAAGTGGAGGCTTCCATGTCGAACGAACCAATCCCACGAGAAAGCGGGCAGGGGCCGATGGCCACACCCGCGGCGGTGTCCCAAACCCCCAGCCAACCTGCAGTCGGAGAGATCTCCGTCGAGACTTTGAAAGACAAGGTTTCCGAGGATGTCGAATCCGTGACGGGTGCTGTCCGGCAAGGAGCCGATATGGCGATCGAGAAGGTAAGGGGAACAGTCTCGCAGCAGAAAAACTTCGTAGCCAACCAGGTAGGCGGTATTGCCAGCGTTCTGGAGAAGGTTGGCTCGGAACTCGAGGGCTCTGATCAGAGTGAGATCGGACGGTATGCAAGGCAGATGGGCAAAAGCGTTCAACGCATTGCGAAGGATCTTGAAGGCAAGGACCTCGGCGCGGTTGCGACGATGGCGGAGGACTTCGGTCGCAAGCAACCACTGGCATTTCTGAGCGCTGCTGCGCTTGCGGGTCTCGCAGCCAGCCGTTTTCTGACTGCCACGGCCAACCGATCGACGAAGGTTGGCCAGGGCGAAGCCGCTTCTGAACGCACCATAACCAAGGAAGGTCGCCCAAATGGCTAGAACCTCTGAAGATACAACGCCGCTGTCAGAACTGGTTGGAGGCCTGGTTGCCGATGTTACCGGTTTGCTACGCAAGGAAATCGACCTCGCCAAGACCGAAGCATCAGAGAAACTGTCGCGTGCACTTAACGGAATTGAAGTTCTGATCGTCGGCCTTGTTCTCGCAATCGGAGCAGTCGGAGTTCTTTTGAGTGCAATTGTGCAGGGGCTTGCCGCCTTCCTGGTTACCCAAGGCATTGCTCAACCAACTGCCAACGCGATTGCAGCATTGCTCGTCGCGATTGTTATCGGCGGGATTGCCTGGGCGATGGTCTCGCGTGGAATTAGCGCATTGCGTGCGACCAATATGAAGCTGGATCGCACAGCGACGTCGATTCGCCGCGATGTCGATGTTGTAAAGGAGAAAATGTAATGGCCGCATCCTCAGAAAAAAATTCCGCCGAACTCCAGCGCGAGATCGATCTCGATCGTCGACGTATCGAGGATCGGCTGGACGCAATCCAGGAAAGAATGTCGCCCGGCCAAATCGTCGATGAGGTTCTTGCGTATGCAAGAAACAGCGGTGGCGGCGAATATGTCGGCAATCTCGGCAATGCCCTGAAGGCCAACCCTCTTCCGGTCGCTCTCATCGGGGTAAGTCTTGCCTGGCTCATGGCAAAGCAGGGGACGTCCCCTACAATTGAGAAGCCGACGCAAATGCTTGCTCAACCTGAATACCCGCTCTACCAAGCCGAAGGTGCTGTTCGGCGTATTAGCGCCCCTGAGGTCAGCGATGGCGCCCTTTACAGTCACTTTAGTGACAGTACTGGCAAACGCTTGAAAGCTCTGACAGACGAGTCGGGGCGACGCGCTGGTCACTTTTTGGATGATGCAGGAAATGCCTACAGGGGTTTTGCAGACAGAACCGGGAAGCATATCACACAGATAGTGGACGAAACCGGCACCTTGCTGGACGAGGCGTCAGGCTGGGCTTCGCAAAAGTGGGACCAAGCAAAAAGCATTGCGGGCGATATGACCGCGCGTGCGTCAGACGCCGCGAGTTCGCTTTCAAACAAAACTTCGTCCGCAACTGGCGCATTCCAGGAACAGGCAGGCAAACTGAACCAGGCCATCCTCACCCAATTCCGTGACCAGCCGTTGGTTGGCGGCGCACTTGCTTTCGCGGTCGGGGCCGCGATCGGCGCCGCGCTCCCTTATACCGAGACGGAAGACGAATTGCTTGGTGAGACATCGGACACCGCAAAGGAAGCCGTTACTGCCCAGGCGAGCGAGGCTATTGCCGAGGGGAAAGCCATCGCATCCGACGCCTACGACAAGGCGCTCGCAGCAGCATCCGACGTGCATGATGCGGTCAAGGATCGGGTGGTCGATGAGGTCAAGACCTTCGAAGCCCGCTTGGGCAGTGGCACGCACCAACAGCCGTAGACTTCAGGGCTTCGGGGTGGGGCCTGCCCAGCAATAGCCGGGAGGGATTTCAGAAGAACAGGGCGCATAGCCGCGATGGCGCTGTCATCCCTGCAATGCCTTAATCTATAAACACATGACTACGCGATCGCCGCGCCTGCTATTTCGTTGGTCGCCGGGAAGGTTGCCGACGCTTTAAGCACATTCCCTTGACATATCCGTAGGATACCCCGGCAAGCCGGCAAGGGGAAAACGGCGTCAAAAGAAAGCATCCAGCCATTTGCGGTCACTGGGTCGTGTCGTTCGCGTCAGCGAGGTCGTTCATATCCAGATTGCCTCCACCACTCGTGAAGATCGATCATCATCGGACGTCATCAGGAATGCTGGCTCCGCGGGACGTAACAGCACCAGTCCAAGGGACATGTCGTGGACTGGTTTGAGTCCAAGGCGCGTCGGTCGGTCTTCAGGGAGAGCTGGCAGCCAGGGCTTGCTGTAAGTCCTTGCTGCTCAGGTTGGGATTGCGGTTGAATAGTTCGATCGCCACGGCGGCCGCCGCACGGCCGCGCTCGCTTTCGGGGTCGATGTCGTTGGACTGGCACCAAGATTTCACGGCTTGGGCAAGGGCTTCGAACTCGCGGTCTGAGTAGTCCATCATGTCAAGAAAGTTGAAAGGCACATCCCTCGCTCCACCAGAGGCAAGAGCACGTCTGATCTCCCAAGCCGTGTTTGCCCGGTACCCGATAGCCGGCGGCCACATTATACTCGCAGTGCCTTCCAGGTTCTATGTCTGCTTGCGTACGAAACGGTGCGAAACGGCGACTTCTCGGCTGCGGTCATCCCTGACCGAATGGCGATGCCCAGCCGCGACCCCGTCGTAATCAGCATGTGGCTGGTTGTCAGGGTAGTTGGCGAATGATTGGTCGCTCTGAAGTGTGAAGCCCGCTCGTTCGCGGGCTTCGACATCAGTCAATGCTTGCCCTTGTGACTTCCCTGCCCTCCTTTGGAGCGCTGGTCGCTTGCCTTGCTGCTGCGATCTGAGCTGTCCTGATCATTGCGGGTCATTGATGCCTGCTTCGTATCAGAATTTTTATGGCTCTGTTTGCCGGCCTTAACGTGCTGCTCGTGAGAACCGCCTTGCGATGCCATGTCGTCTACTCCTTGGTTGAATGGCGAGACCGACAATGGATAGCGGTCTCGTTCCACCTAACACCAAGGTTGTCGGTCTGTTCCTTCACAAAAACCGAACGAAAGCGGATCAACAATCGCAACTGCGACCCTTGTCGCTGGCGAAATTGCGTTTCGGGTTTCCAACGTTTTGAAAACGTCTTGGCATGGCGGTTCGACCGACGGCCTCCGCCCTGGCTGCACGGCCCTTGGTGGGCGCGCTCTAATCGAGAAGTTCCGATGGTACTCAACCGCCGTTTTCCGCGAGCCTCCCCATCAGCGTCTTGTGCAAGAAGATGTTCATCGTTGCACTGTCATCCTTATCGCCGCTAAAGCCGAGCTCGGTCGCCAACTCCTTTCGTTCCTAAATGCTGGCGTCCATTCCGATTGCTTTCATGAGGTATACGAACGACTCTCGCCAATCCAGCTGTCGTCCGGACTTTCTTGCGGCCTCGCCTGTCGCAGGATCGGTGACAATTGGAGGACGTTCGGAAATCTAGTCGGACATTGGTGCCCCCGGACCGGGAGGCGGTGGCGTTTCCAGTTCATCCGACCTCGTAGAATTGGAAGGCGCAGCGGTATCGGGAAACGCCTTTGCAGGCGCGTCCCGGGCGCTACCGAGTATTGCGTGCGGTCAAAGATACCCATTGAATTTTTCCTCCACTGGCACAATGACATCCCGGTTTGACTAACACTCGTGCAGCCTCCTGTTCCGTCACCATGGCAGCTGGACACTGATCAACCTGTCGTCAGCCTTCGCCACTATTCGAGCTTGCATTTGCTTCTTCCAATTTGCGTCCGGAACACTTTCAGTTGCGGCTGGAAACCAAACGACGATCTTTTAGTTAAGGCAATAATGTTCCACTCGCTCACATGTAACGAGGATAAAGGATGAGTCCCGAGATCAGTCCATCGCCCGGAGTGGTTCAAGACCGTTATCGCACCTTGATAGACGCTATCAGCGACTATGCAATCTACATGCTGGATCCCAATGGATATGTCAGGAGTTGGAACACCGGCGCGAACAAGTTCAAGGGGTATACGGACGATGAGATTGTCGGCGAGCATTTCTCGCGATTCTATACTCCAGAGGACCAGGAAGCGGGCCTGCCGGCGCGGGCATTGCATTTGGCCACGCAGGACGGCCGGTTCGAGGAAGAGACATGGCGCGTTCGAAAGGACGGCACGCGCTTTTGGGCACATGTTGTCATTGACCCGCTTCGCGACAACGGACAGTTGATTGGCTTTGCCAAGATCACAAGGGATTTGTCAGAGCGCAAGCGCGCAGAAGAGGCCCTAAGGCGCAGTGAGGAGCAGTTTCGCTTACTCGTTCAGGGCGTCACCGATTACGCGATCTACATGCTCAGTCCCAAGGGATATGTTTCGAGCTGGAACGTCGGGGCCCAACGTATCAAAGGCTACACGCCCGAAGAAATTATTGGCCAGCACTTTTCACGGTTTTACACCGACGAGGACAAGGCGGTAAATCTTCCCGCCCGAGCCCTTGAAATAGCAGAGCGCGAAGGTCGGTTCGAGCGAGAAGGATGGCGCCTGCGCAAGGATGGGTCGCGATTTTGGGCGAACGTCATCATCGATGCGATCCGCTCCGAGGGCGGAGAACTCATTGGATTTGCAAAGGTGACTCGCGACATCACGGAAAAGCGCCAGGTCGAGGAAGCCCTCGCCAAGGCGCAGAGAGACCTGTTTCAGGCTCAGAAAATGGAGGCTGTCGGCCAGTTAACGGGTGGGGTCGCACATGACTTCAACAATTTGCTCATGGCCATTCTCGGCAGCCTTGAGATTGCTCAAAAGCGAGCCGCCGCGGGGCAGGACGTGACGGGATTGATCAAAAATGCCATACAGGGCGCCAAGCGCGGAGCATCGCTGACACAACGGCTTCTTGCTTTTTCCCGAAAACAGGAACTGGAATTGCAGCCGGTTGACATCCCCGATCTCGTCCGAAGCATGACGGACATGCTTCGGCGGTCGCTGGGCCCGATCGAAATCAACACGAATTTTCCCCTTGGTCTGCCGAAAGTTCAGTGCGATCCCAACCAGTTGGAGAATGCACTCGTCAATCTAGCGCTCAATGCCCGCGATGCCGTTTCGTCGGATGGTGAGATCACGATAGGGGCAAAGCGGCATTCGGTTGCGACCGGGGATCGCAGCGAGTTGAAACCCGGCGATTATGTCTGTCTGTCGGTGACGGACAATGGGGAGGGAATGGACGACGAAACACTGGCAAACGCAACGGCACCATTCTTCACGACGAAAGGTGTCGGCAAAGGAACAGGGCTCGGCTTGTCCATGGTCCAGGGCTTGATGGCGCAAAGCGGAGGACGCCTTGTCCTTCGCTCAACCAAAGGCGAGGGCACGTGTGCTGAGCTGTGGCTTCCAACGGCCGGAGGCATTCACGAAACGGCGAAAACAAATCAAGCAGAAGATAAGGTTGTCGCCCTCCATACCTACAACAGACCGCTCAATATTCTCGTGGTCGATGATGATCAACTCGTCTTGACGAATGCAGTCTTGATGATCGAGGATCTCGGCCATGCGACGACGCCTGCCCAATCCGCTGAGGAAGCGCTGAAGATTCTTTCCGAGAACTGCAATTTCGACCTCGTGATTACGGATCATGCGATGCCAAAAACGACCGGGTCCCAGCTGGCAGGGATGATTGAGCAAAAGTGGCCTGGCCTGCCAGTCGTACTGGCAACCGGCTATGCAGATCTTCCGCAAGGCGCGGATCGCACAGTCGCGCGATTGCCAAAGCCCTATTCACAGGCACAGCTGGTCGTGGCGATTTCGCAAGCGGTCGAGCCATAGCGAGGCGCGCACCGGCGAGGAGCCCGTGTTGCAGGCTCAACTCGCCGCGCCCGCCGCCCATAAAGGCATCGTGATCTCTTGTTTAGCGGTGCGCGGACGCTGAGAGCACCGGTCCGGAGTAGAGGATACCCCACTCGCGATCTGGCAAAACCTATGCTAGTTCCGTGTTCGACAGCGTACACACCACGCAAGCGCTGTTGCGATGAGACCGGCTGGCTGAGCTAGCCGATTTCCGGGCACCCGCGGGAATTGCCGAAGACGATTCTGTCCGGCCCGGCCCGGGTGAACCCCTCAACGACAACGCTTCTCGACGTTACCCTGGCAATCTGCGGTCTCCTAAATCCTGCGTCACGTGCGAGGTCAAGAGCGTCGTCGGGATTGCAGCGCTCTCTTACGCGCCGCTCTTGGTTTCGATCATAAATTCCAACTCCACCTGGGCCGACTCGAAATTCCAGGTCTTGCGCGTATAGCGCCGGGAATGGCCAGGTAACGATTGTGGTCACAAGCGTTCCAAGCAACAGGGCTTTCGAGTTCATAGCAAATCCTCCGAACTTCGGTTTGTGTCTGAGCAACAGATCAGCGACCAAGTTGTTCCAGCATCGATGCTTGGGAAAAACCATGGGGATATGGTGGGAGCAAACGAGGTGCGTTTTGCTTGGCTAAATCGTGATCTCGATGACGGCACACCTCATGGCACGCATCGAGGCAAAAGCTCGCCGAACCGGGGTTCAATCGTCTCTCGGCAAGAGAAAGGCTGCGACCTCTATGAAGTTGAACATGTGAAAGCCTGATGCCTGAAATCCATCCGTTCAAACGCCTCGGACAATGAACCATTGAAGGTGCTCGCTCGCGAACAGGGTCAGTTCTTCGTCATCACCTGCGACTATTCCAAGGTGAATGCATCACTATCTCCCGGGGGACCTTCATCGAGCTTTGCGGCAATAGCACACTCGACAGGGTGCGTAGGAGCTTTATGTGCGAGGGCTTTAGTAAAAAGTCTATCTTCGGATGACGTTGCACTCTCCCCCATGAAGCCACTACGGGCACCGCATCACTCGAATACTCCGAGAGATACGAGTGATCCGAGTTCCCGTCTGGTCAAATGAGCGCCTGCGATAACACTGTTGCCCGCCCTCAGAACGGCTCGTTACCGCGTCGCTCCGAACATGAACGCAAGGGCGGCGACGACGGCAACCGCGGTAATCGGTCTATCACGAACGGTTTCCTTTATATCGTCAAGCAAACTGCCGGCTCGTGCCTTCGCTACTCCAACTGAGTCAGATGCCACGCCGGAAACAGACTTCGCCAGCCGATTTGTATCGAGCCGGAGCGCACGAATATTCTCGCCTATCGACCCTGGACGGAGCGGATCGCCATTGGTGCTTTCCGTCGTGTATGGGTCGGGCTCGGATTTCACGCGTTCAGCAACCTCCGCGTCCGCCCTTCCGGTGGGCACGCCTGTAGTAGTAGCTGAAACGGGATCAGAGGCCGGAAAAGAGTCTTCCAATCCCTGATCGAGCCCTCCTTGGCGTGCGCGACGTCTTTGCTCCGATTGTTCTTTCTGCATGGATTTAACTGCTGGGGAATCCTTGGGGTCAGGCATTGGTGATCTCCACTGTCCAGTGCCTTAATGAAAGCTCCAGCATGATCAGAAGTTCCCGTCGCGGGACGATTTCGTTAGCTCGTCACACGGGCTGAGCGCAGTCATTGTTGGAAAATTTGCAAATTGGGGTTATGCCTGAGCCGCATTCACGCAGTCAGGGCACCCCAAATATGAAGACCGCCGTAGCAATCCAAAACAGTGCACATATTTCGATAGCGATTAGCATTCCAATTGAGCGGTCGCTCATCCTGCACTCCCCCACAAGGCCTGAAGGCTAGCATAATTGCGGAGGGGTGCCGAAACACATTGTTTTTCCGATTATTTCAGGAGGCGCTCATATTAGTGCGGAAAGCTTGGGGCGACAGACGAGCTTTGAGAAGCACGTCGCCAGGGCGCACAGCAACCTGTTTGTACTCGGCAAACGGCGTCATTTCTCGACTTGGTGCCTTCGGATGCTTTGCACTGATCTTGCGGAAAGGACCCGATTACCTATCTGAAAAGAAACCTCGAAGTGGAGCCTCGAGATGGATGCGTTGACGACTAAACAATCCTCCAATCCGACCATCGAAATTATTCCGCCCCTGCACGTCAATTGCTTCAGTAATTTCATCACCTGTCTTTGCTGCAATCGATCACGTACTCCGGGGGAAATAGACGAAGACGGATGCGGCATATGCAATGAGTGCCTGGAGCCGAACGCAGAGCGCTGGGACATTCCCGCTTTCGAAGTGGCCTTGGCCCAACTGCCAGCCGGCTACCTCGAAGGCGATTTCAAGGGCCGGCGCTGGAGCGCAACCGTGAAGCGGTCTTCGGACGGCCGGCGCGAGTGGCTGTTTGCCGAGGACCTTGGAGGGAGCGATATCGTCAGCTTCAATCTTTACAGATTAGAAAATGGGCGCCACACTCTTCGCCCGTGCGAGATGTCGCAAGCGAAGGTGGTTGAATTCGTCATTGGTTTCCGCCCGGACACAAGGTCCGGGTGATTGATCAGATCTCAAAGCGAATTTTGACTGAGAACCGCATAGGCCGGCGGGCCTGAAAAGGGCAGAGGCAGCTTCCCGTCGTCCACCAGATCGATAGTCATTGGTCGGTTCTTCTTGCCTTGGGTCATTTCTTTGTCTCCCAGCGTACAGGAACTCCGCTAACCGGAACCCTGAATGTGACGCCTGCGTTACTTGTCGCCAGGTAACGAGAGAACGTCATGAACTCAGGCCATTTCTTTTCAAAATTCGCCACTGCTGTTGCCGAGCTGTCAGGAAAACCGGTAACCTTCGTGATGGCGGTCGCCCTTGTCTTGGTTTGGGCAGCATCGGGCCCGGTATTCAGTTTTTCCGAAACTTGGCAGCTCGTCATCAATACCGGCACTACCATTATAACTTTTCTGATGGTCTTCGTGCTGCAGAACTCTCAGAACCGAGATGGCAAAGCCCTGCAGGCGAAGCTCGACGAGCTCATTTTGACCTCACAGGCGCAAAACAAATTTGTCGGGATCGAGAAGCTTGACGAGAAGCAACTTCGCGAGATGAGTGCAAAACTCGCGGAAAAAGCCGAATGCGTCGAGGACGTCGCTGACGAAAAAGCGGAGTCGGCTTGAAAGGGGACTCTTGTCGTGGATCTGCCACCGAGCCGCCGCTCGTGGAACCGGAGCTTCAGTTAAACGTTGTAAGCGGCCAGCAGCCGATTAAACATCCGGCCGTAGGCATCGAGCCTTGTACGGCGCCTGCCGGTAGGCCCGTTGGACGCTTCAGATGCAGGGTTAGAGATTATGGGGCGAAGGATGGCCGAGAACACAACGCTCGAAACGAACGGCGAGACGATTGGCATGCCGGTTTCCCGCGCTGTCTTCAAGGCGAGCAGGCCATCCGCGGGCATCCCGCAGCAGCACGACGTCCATGAAGAGCGGAAGATGGGAACGCTTCGCAAGCAAGCGGGAGAAATGCGCCGACAGGTAGCTGACGGAAGACGATCAGCGGCACGGCCTACCCAACCGCCAGACAGGTTGAAGGACCGGGAAAACTCAATCCGGTTTCGAGCCTTTTGTTTGCTGCAACTGCAACCGGCACCCTCGCATTTGTCATTACCGGTTTTCGGCCGCTCCATCGAAATCTTCGCGATTTCCTCGAGAGAGTATGAAACCGGATCCAGTCGCAAACTGAAGATGAATGGCCTGGCAAAATGGTTGGCCGAACGACGTTGCTGTCGCGCCATCCTACTCTAGCTATTTGCAGCGACGGAATGAGTTTGCAAACCCTTGGCAGGAAGGATCTGAATGCTCGACGAACAGACCCAGGCTAAAACCGGAATTCCCGGTCTGGATGACGTCTTATGCGGAGGCTTAAGCCGCAGGCACGTATTTCTCCTCGAAGGTGCGCCGGGAACGGGAAAGACGACCATCGCACTTCAGTTCCTGCTTGACGGAGCGTCAGCAGGTGAAAAGTGCCTTTACGTAACTCTCTCCGAAACCGAGGAGGAACTGCGAGGAACCGCAGCGTCGCACGGGCTATCGATCGACGACAGCCTGGAAATCTTCGAACTTGTTCCCCCGGAAAGCCTTCTGAATGCCGACCAGCAGCAAAGTCTTCTCTACTCGTCGGACCTTGAGCTCGGCGAGACGACGAAAATGATCTTTGAGGTCTTCGAACGCCACAAGCCGAGCAGAGTGGTCATCGACAGCCTTTCGGAAATCCGCTTGCTGGCGCAGAGTTCGCTTCGATATCGCCGCCAGATCCTGGCTCTCAAGCATTTCTTTGCTCAATCGGGGGCGACTGTGCTGCTGCTCGACGACATGACGTCTGATGTCCTGGAGGCGAAAGGGGAGGAGCGCGAAAATTCCTGATCAGCTCGCAACCAGCCTTATACTTGCGCCTTCGGGCAGAGATACTCAGATTGCTTCCTCGCTTCTCAGGGAGGCGGGCATGCCCAGCGAGGCCGTGTCCGATCTGCCAGCTCTTCTGCGGACAATTGGCGACGACACCGCCTTCGTCGTGTTGACGGAAGAGGCATTGCACAATGCCGACCTGAAACCGCTTTCCGAATGGATATTGCAACAGGCTTCCTGGTCTGACATGCCGTTCCTCGTTCTAACGCAGCGAGGCGGCGGCTCGGAGCGCAATCCAGCTGCAGGGCGACTGTCAGGAATTCTTGGGAACGTCAGCTTCATCGAGCGGCCGTTCCATGCCACCAGCTTCATCAGCGTTGCCCAAACCGCAATGCGAGGAAGACGCCGCCAGTACGAGGCACGAGCTCGCATCGAGGAGCTTCGCGAACAGGAACGACGGCTGCAAACTGCCCTCGAGGCGGCAGGCTCGGCTCGTGGGAACTGGATCTCGTCACCTACGAGCTGTCGACTTCCCCAATATGCAAGGCGATCTTCGGCCGATTGCCGGACGAACCATTTGCCTACCCGACACTACAGGCCAGCATCCATCCCGACGATCTTAAAGGCACGCACGAAGCCCTGACCGCAACGATCGAAACGGGTGTTGGGTTTGCGGTTGAGTATCGCGTTATTTGGCCGGACGGTTCAGTCCACTGGGTGGAGAACAGGGCACAGCTCTTGCGCAACCGGTCGGGGGTCGCGGTCAAGATGGTCGGCGTTTCGGTCGACTTCACTGAGCGCCGCCAGATCCTGGAACAGCAGCGACATTTAAATGAATTGCTCGAAGAGCGTGTCGGGGCCCGAACTGCCGAGTTGGAAGCTGCTCACGAGATTGTTTTGGCCGAGGCCGCGCAGCGACAAAAGGCGGAAGAGCAACTTCGCCAGATTCAAAAGCTTGAAGCGATCGGGCAATTGACAGGGGGCGTTGCTCACGACTTCAACAATCTATTGATGGTGGTACTCGGAAATCTCGAACTGATCCGCAAGGCGGTAACCAATGAGGCGCGTCTCGTCAGGTTGGTCGATGGAGCGCTTCAAGCCGCGAAAAGGGGGGCATCTCTGACACAACGCTTGCTGGCATTCGCACGGCGCCAGGACCTGCAGGTAAAGGCGGTTGACCTGCGCAAGCTGGTTACAGACATGGAGGATCTTCTCCGGCGATCTATCGGTCCGATGATCATTTTGGACAAAGAAATGCCCGAGAACCTGCCGCATGTTCTTGCTGACGCAAATCAGCTTGAACTTGCCCTCCTCAACCTTGCGGTCAACGCCCGGGACGCCATGCCCGAAGGAGGTTCGCTGAAGATTGGGCTTGAAGAGATCAATGTCGCGCCCGGAGACAAGGAACTGTCTGGCGGTCGTTATGTCCTTCTGAGCGTTGTCGACAATGGGAAAGGAATGGACGAGGATACGCTCGCAAAGGCGGTGGAACCGTTCTTTTCCACCAAGGAACTCGGGAAGGGTACAGGCCTCGGACTTTCCATGATCCATGGCCTGGCGCTGCAACTTGGGGGCAGCTTTAGCCTTGAGAGCGTGCTCGGCTCCGGTACAACCGCTCAACTCCTGATCCCAGCCGTGGAGGGTGACGTCGTGCAGATGGACGTGAAGGGCTCATCACCCGTCATCATGCCGGACAAACAGCCGAAGCGCATCCTTCTAGTTGATGACGACATCCTGATCGCGATGAGTTCGGCTGATATGGTAACCGACCTTGGACATGAAGTGGTGGAAGCTCATTCGGGAGCGGAGGCGCTCGAAATTCTCGGTAGCGATCAGCAGTTCGATCTTCTGATCACCGACTATTCCATGCCCGGCATGAATGGCGCGGATCTTGTACATGCCGCACGGCGGTTAGTTCCCGACCTGCCCGTGCTTCTTGCGAGCGGCTATGCCGACCTGCCAGCAGGAGTGCAGGTAGATGCAGTCAGGCTTGGGAAGCCATATACCCAGGATCAACTCGCGCACGAGATCTCCAGCGCTTTGCAAGCATAACAGATTTGATCAAGAGACGGGAACCGGACTGGTTGTTTCTGTTTTGTAGCACGCATGTCATGGTTGCAAAACGAAGGGACGAATGATGATGGCCGATAACAGACAGGATTGGATCGCTCACCGCGGATACGCACATTAGGAGCAGGCGGGACGACCGTACTGGGAAGACTAGAGTCATTGGCGACAGGCTATCCTGGGGCGAGAGCTCCTCGAGGGGACCCGCCTCTGCCGACGGTCAGGAAGTCTTTGATCGCCGAGGCATGACGGAAAGGCCTGTCAGGCGCGATCGTGCCACCAACATCCTCGTTGTCGAAGACGAGGCGAAGCTTCGTTACGATACTGTTGATTGGTCGAAAAGGCCGGCTACCGCGTTTTGGAAGCAGCGAATGCGGAAGCGTTGGTCCTCTTCAAAATCAATCAGATCGACACGCTTTTTACTGATATCGATCTGCCGGGCAGCATGGACGGCCTAGGTCTTGTGAAACGGTGCATGTCCGATGGCCCGAAACCAGAGTTATCGTGACCTCGGACGCCGTCAGGCTCTCCCCCGCGGCATTGAAAGCGGCGTAGATTTCATCTCCAAGCCAACCTCCAACACTGCCACCTTGTTCTGTCGTCAGATTTTGGAAAATCCGGCGAGTTGAGAACGGGTTTGGTCTTTAGGGGTTTCACGAATGCCCTTGTCTTCCCAAGGCTTCGGTATTGTCGCTACTTTCACAGAGGCGTTCGATTATCTCGGTTTAGACGACCATGAACGAGTAGACGACCTTGACTACCATTGTCGGTATCTGGTCCGTTCCTTATTGTATGGCCCTTCAAATCTTCTGCCTTCGCCGTGCGTTTCGCGCTGCGGGAACGCGAAAACTTGAACTATCCGTCTTTTGAAAGCTACAACGGTTCGAAGACGCGCGGTAAAGGTGGGATTGAGATGTGGAAAATTAGCCAAACCCTCGCCAGCCTGGCAATTTGCATCAGCGCGGCGGGCAGCATTGCATTGGCAGACGAAACGCCCCCGCCGAAGTGCCTGCGGATTGCATCGGAAGCATTTGAGAATTTCGTGATATCTCCGCTTCATGTTTCCCCCTCAGGTGACGGGGCGATTTACGCCGGCAAATCTCAGTCTGATACGCAGCCAGCAATTGCTGATACCCCGGAAAAGGCACGAAGGTTGCTATTGGAAACGATTGAGTCTGGCAAAGGATGGGCGGCTTACGGTACCAGGACAAATACAGAGAACAAGTTGGAGACGCAGGTTCTTTACGTCTTCGAGGATGGCGATTCTTGTGCGACCTTTCCGAAGGTTCCCGAACGCATCAGCACTATTTACCTGCCCGGGGGAGTGTCTCGATCTCTCCTGTTGTTTTTCCGCCAACCGACAAGCGGGGACGACGCGGAACTGCGTACGCGACTTCAGGCATTCCTGACCAAGACAAACCAAGACCGCCCCGTCACTACCGCGCCACATGCGGTCAAGGGCGCAAGGCCACAGAAGATCGATTCCGGCCAATTCGTCAGTAAATGGAGCAATGTCTTTCCGCCAGCAATGCTTGCCAGTCTGGCGCGGTGGCAGGATGCTTGCAACGGGCGTAGCGACGGCTCTAAAATGGACCTCTCCGACAGGTTTATCGACAGGATGGACGTCGACGGGGATGGTGACGAGGACTGGGTTGCGAACGGATACGGCCTTTACTGTATAGGCCCCGATGGGAACCGGAGGCAAATGGCCGGTGACGATAACGGCGCGACGGTCTGGGTATTGCTGTCGGATGGGAAAAAGCTTGGGCTAGCAGCTGAACTGCGCTTTGCCCACGGGGATACAATCCGACAATACACTGGATATTCGGTCATCGTTTCGAAACTTGGTATCTTTCCGCTGCGTGGCGGTCCGATTGGCGAACCGGTCCAGGTCGTGCCCAAGGGCGGGCGCGTGGCATACAAGCTTTGAAACGCTTTTGTATTGATCTGCACCGCCGCAAACCGGACACCTTCCTTAAGCAATCAGGTCGTGCCTCCGCGCTGAAGGTCAGTCCAAGAGTTCTGCGCGAACAGAATGCTGCCGTAACCGCAGTGGATGCACTATCTGCTGTTGATGACGATGTCGTTGCGGATCAGGTCTGACAATTCAGCTTCATCGGTTACCCCAAGTTCGATCCACTGGAGCAGGCTTTTTGCCTTTCGGCCCGCTTCAACACTTCCCCTTGGATAATCGTTCTCTTCGCACCAGCATTGCAGGATGCGATCAATCATGTCGTTCACTCTCGATATTAACACCGGTTTCGCCAGCTCAATCCGCCGCATCTGTCCCCCCTACCCGAATGAGGTCAAGCCTAGAAGGGCCGGCGGTAGGAAGGCAATGCGCGATATATGAGATTTCGCTTATGTGACGGTGGTTGAAGCCGGCCTGTTGTAAAACGGCCATAGTAGTCAAGTGTTTAGACCATTGGGACGATGCCGAACGCAAACCAATCCTCGCCCCCTCCTGACACGTAGTCCACATTGTGCAGCGTTTGATGGTTTCTTTTAACGCCTCGGCTAATCCGCGCTGACGCGTAATCGAGGGGCGGAGTCACCAGTTCACGCGCGGCCCGATCCTTCGCCCTCGCTCGAGTGAATTGCGCCCCATTGCGGTCATCCCGTCGATCCGCCGGGCCGGGTCCACACCGCGGCGCCGGTCGATCCATTTCATTACCGGCGTTACCGATACCCCGTGAAGTACAATCGATACGAGAATGATCAAAAAGACAGTCGACCAGACGGTCTCGATAGCCTCGAACTGCACCTTTCCGGAGGCGTAGGCGAGATAGTAGATCGAACCAAGACCACGGATGCCGAAGACAGCGATTATCAACTTCTCAGCCGTGGGGTGTGGGCAACCAAGCATGGAAATCCAGCCGCATACAGGACGGACAATGGCCAAGACCAGACCCGCGACCACCACCACCCGCCAATCTGCGAAGGAGATCAGTTTTCCCTCCGCCACCGCCGACCCGAAGCAAACAAGCAGCAACATCATTAAGAGCCGTTCGATCTGCTCTCCAAAATCATGCAGTTCCTCATGATAGTCGCTACTGCGCTCGATGGAACGAAAGGTAAGTGCGGTTACAAAGACGGCCACAAATCCGTAGCCATGAACGAGTTCCGTTGCAGCGTACGACACACAGGTGAAGCCGAGCGCGGCCAACCCGTCGCCGGTTTTGGCGAGCCGGCCAGCTTCAGGGGCTCTGAAAGTGAGAAAGCCGAGGAGGCGACCGACGGCCCAGCCAACGGCCACGCCGGCGGCAAGCCGCCAAACGACGTCCACCACGAACCACCGAGCTGTCCAGCCCCAGTCACCGCCACTTGCCGCGATGGCGATCGCGGCCATGACAAACGGAAAACTCAGTCCATCATTCAGTCCGGCTTCGGACGTCAGTGCGAAACGGATGTCATCTTTTTCTCCGGTCTTCGGAGGACCGACCTGCACATCAGCCGCAAGTACCGGATCGGTCGGGGCAAGCGCCGCCCCCAGAAGGACGGCTGATGCCAGGCCAAGGCCCAGAACGCTCCAGCCCAGGAACGCAATAGCACCTATCGACAAGGGCATCGCCAGTCCGAGCAGACGCCACGTAGTCATCCACCGCCGCCATCCAAGCGGTCGGTCGATCTTCAATCCGGCGCCCATCAACGCGACGATCACGACGAATTCCGTGAAATGCTCGGTCCATACCGCGTTCTCAAGGGGGTTCATGCGCGGAAGTGGAGAAATTGGGGACCATGCCAACAAAATTCCGATGCCAATGCAGCAGATGGGCAACGACAGCGGAATGCGCCGGAGAACGAGTGGAAGCCACGCGGTGAGAAGCACGACGGCACCGAACAGAAGCAGCGTCACGGCGTAAGAGTTCAAGTCCTATTTCTCCCGCGCCTGCTTCAACCGCGAGCCTGCGGCGATCTGATGACCCTGCCTCTTCGCAACGACGGCTTCCAAAAGAGTCCGAGCGGCATTGCGACCCTCTTCTTGGAATGCCTGGTCCTTTTCGAAGGCGACGTGACTTGTTGCATAGGGCTCCCAGTAGCCGATGTAGCGATCGACCTCAGCAAGGGGGCCGGCTGGAACAAGCGCCATCGATTTCAACCAGTCGGAAACACTGCGACGGACGCCTTCCGCGCCCTCGGTGTCTCCGTGGACGATCACCGAGAAAATGCGTCCTTCGAGATGGCGAGGGTAGTGCCAACCCTTCATCTCGATCTCCTTGGCCTCTTTTGCGTGTTTTCCATGGGTCGTCGTTGGATCCGGGTTACCTCCGTCTGCGCAGACAAGTCGGTCGATCATCAGCTTGAGAGGGGATGAGGTCTGATACCAATTGACAGGGGTCACGATCATGATGCCATGGGCCTCGACCCACAGTGGATAGATTTCGTTCATCCAGTCATGAACCTGTCCGAGCGAATAGTTCGGATGGCAGGAGCACGGCCAATGACAAAGTGCGGCCGACGTCGAAAAGCAAGCTTTGCAGGGATGGATCTGACGGCCATATTCGGAAGCAACACGACTAAGGTCCAGAACATTGATGGTCACCATCGGGTTTTGCTCCAGCACCGACCGCGCCGTCTGGATCATGCGGAAACTTTTGGAGACTTCGCCAGGACAAGTATGCTCGCCACGGGATGACCCGTTGATGAGGAGCAAGCGATGTGGCCCGTTCTGGTTATCATGCCGGCGCTTGGCTTCGTGAATGGCTTGGCGCGCATCAAGCCAATCGGCGGCGAGATCATAGTCGTCCGCAAACTCGCAGCCAGCCTTGCGAGTTCTCGGACTCTTGCGTGAATTTTTGTAAGCGTCCCAAGCCGCAGCACTGATCTTTGTGAGCTCTGGTGTGAGAGGCTCGTAAGCCGGATCCTGGAACTGATTGAGGAAGCGACGCCTGAACTCGTCTTCATCAAGGCGCGGGCTTGGACTGCCCTTTCTTGCTTCAAGGTCGGCCGAAGATATGTTTGACATTCGTGAACTCCTTGACCTTAAGCAACAACGTCACTTCAAACCCGGAGTTCCTGAGGTTTAATTTGAAAAGCTTGTCATGCTTGTGTCTACGCTCGACGTTGATCGCATGTTGGCAAGTCGCGCTCCCCGGTCCGCTCACTTGGGTGATCGCCATTTTGGCGAACCATTCATCCGCTTGCGGCGTATCTGCGAATTCCCGCTTTCGTTGCCGCCCTATGCTGAAAGGTCCGATGCCATGACCTGGCGGCGCCGGGGCGTCGCCAGGTTCTGACACATCTCGGTTCGGATGACGCTGGCTTTCCGCATCCGTTCCGATCAACGAACTGGAGAGAGCTGCAATCGCGAGACGCCAGCCGCAACGTTCAGCCCGGTTCCGGTCTGTCCGCTGACAGGCTGAAGCGCAAAGTTTTCTGCATTGCCCCCGACAAGAGCATTGGCACCAAGGCCAACACCGATTGCCGCGTTCGCGGACGCACCGACATAGGTACCGGCGAGATCGCCTTCACCGACGCGCGTCGGCTTTGTATTGACGACAACCCAACTCAAATAGGACTTGCCACTTACGCCGATATCAAGACCAAGCTTGCCAATCGATCCGGCATACTGCTCCACCCAACCGCCTTGTTGGCGAAATCGGCAGTTGATCGCACGGTTCGATCCGATAACCATTCCCACCCCTCCGGCGACCTCGCACGACAGCGTGCCCAGTCTCTGGCGCGGTTCTTTCACGATGACTACTTTTTGCGTGGGCTGCGTCTTGTGGGTCGTAGCTGCCCAGCCGCCCGAAGGAATTGTAAAAGCCACGGCTGCGATGGCTAGGATAATGTTTTTCATCTCGGGTTCCTCTCAATTGTTAATCCATATGGCCTGGGAATTAACCGATCCCGAGGGCAGAGGTTCCGTCCTCGCCTCTGCGAAGCGCTGCGATCCGGATGGAACGAGGACGAGCGCGCGCGTCCATCAAGCTCTTCAACTTACGACGAGCCGGGGGAACGGGCAGCGCTTGCCGGGCGTCGCAGACCCGTGCAACCAGCGCTTGTCAGCTATGATTTGCATTCCTGAAGCGGGGCCCCCACCTTTTTAGCGATCAGATAACTTCACCATGAAAAAGCGCCGCGAACTTAAAGCTGTTCGCGCGAGGAGGCTGTCATGAATGCGATTTCCAAGAGACTGGACGAGATGACCCTCGTTGAAAGAATCAACTTGCTGGAGACGGTCGCCGACGCTTTGGAAGCGAGCGCAGATGAAGCTGAAACCTT
>Ga0102593_1000838_pt1 | contig 39502 bp, 35 predicted proteins | sample AraplaCol_mMS_r2_2_FD_76862 | JGI IMG/M metagenome (GOLD analysis project Ga0102593, IMG submission 76862) | Arabidopsis root microbial communities from North Carolina, USA - plate scrape MF_Col_mMS_r2 (SPADES assembly) (version 2) | ecosystem: Host-associated > Plants > Roots > Endosphere...
GGGCCGAGCGCGCGCATCGCTGGGCCGACGGCAAGCAGCCGGAAAAGCTGCCTGCGCTGTCGCCGGAGCCCGCACCGCAGCGCAAGCGCGACGTGTACATCTTCTTCATCAGCGCGGCGAAGGAGCGCAATCCGGCTGCGGCGATGGCGTTGATCGGGAAGTTGTAGCTCCCGTAGCCCGGGTAAGCGAAGCGCACCCGGGAGCTGTCACGCCCAACCCGGGTGCGCTTCGCTTACCCGGGCTACAAGAGCCTCGCAGGATGGGCTTCGCCTCGCAAAACCCATTGGCTTTGCGCGTGACGGGACGATAGGTTTCGTTTCACGAACCCGATCCTGCGCAACGCCCCACCGCACGATCCCGGCGCTTCGTCGCACGACCCGTGCCGAACGGCACTCGCCTGCGCGCGCCCGCGACACTATCAACGTCACCATCGACGTTCCCGTCGTCGTGAAGAGAGAGATCGCCATGACCAGCCGTCGCGAGTTCATCTCCACCGCCTCCCTGGCCGCCGCCGGCATCGCGCTGTCGCCGCTGGCCGCATGCAGCCAGGAACGCGCGCCCGCCGCCGCCAGCGCCGCGCCGCCGAAGCCGTTCAGCGGAACGCTGATCACCCGCGCGATCCCCTCCAGCGGCGAGAAGATCCCCGTGATCGGGATGGGCACCTCCGGCAGTTTCGAAGTCGGCAACGACGCGGGCGAACGCGCGCCGCTGCGCGAGGTGCTCGAAGCCTTCGTCGCCGCGGGCGGCACGCTCATCGACACCGCGCCCACCTACTCCACCGCCGAGGACGTGCTCGGCGATCTGATGGCGCAAACAAATACGCGCGGGAAGATCTTCATCGCGACGAAACTGTCGGGCGTCAGCGGTCGCGATGAAGGCATGAAGCAGTTCGACGACAGCCTGCGCCGCCTGCGCACGGACAAGGTCGAACTGTTGCAGGTACACAACCTGCGCGACACCGCGGCGCAGATCGCGCTTGCGCGCGAACTCAAACAGCAGGGCAAAACGAAGTACACCGGCCTCACGCATTACCGCGAGGACGGCCAGGCGCAGCTCGCCGACGAGATGCGCAAGCACAAGCCCGATTTCATCCAGATCAACTATTCGCCCGTGTCGCGCGGGGCGGAGACGACGGTGTTCCCGCTCGCGCAGGAACTGGGTTGCGCGGTGATGATCAACCGCGCGTTCGAGGACGGCCGCCTGATCGCGCAGGTGCGCGACAAACCGCTGCCGCCGTGGGCGAAGGACGTCGGCGCCGATTCGTGGGCGCAGCTGATCCTGAAGTTCGTGCTGAGCCATCCGGCGGTGACGGTGGTGATTCCCGCGACGTCGAAGGTCAAGCACCAGGTCGACAACCTGCGCGCGGGCACCGGTGCGCTGCTGGATGCGAAGCAGCGCCAGGCCCTGATCGCGGCACTGGCCTGAGCGCGCACGACGCATGAACCTGCAAACCCGCATCGTCCGCACGTTCGGCATAGCCGAAAACGAAGCCCGCCCGGTCCTCACCGGCGCCACCTTGTTCTTCGTGATGTTCGCCGGCTATTTCATGCTGCGGCCGGTGCGCGAGACGATGGGCGTGGCCGCCGGCGTGGACAAGTTGCAATGGCTGTTCACCGGCACGTTCCTGGCGACGCTGGCGGCGATGCCGCTGTTCGGCTGGATCGCTTCGAAGGTGCCGCGCCGGCGCATCCTGCCGTGGACGTTCGGCTTCTTCGCGGTGAACCTGGCGCTGTTCGCCATCGCCTTCCAGGGCGATGCGGAGAACGTGTGGATCGCGCGCACGTTCTACATCTGGATCTCGGTGTTCAACCTGATCGCGATCTCGGTGATCTGGAGCGTGTGCGTCGATCTGTTCCCCACCGCGCAGGCCAAGCGCATCTTCGCGCTGATGGCCGCGGGCGCGAGCCTGGGCGGGCTGGTCGGGCCGCTGCTGGGCATCGCGCTGGTGGGGCCGATCGGCCATGCCGGATTGTTGTGGGTGGCAGCCGGTCTGTTGCTGGTGGGCATCTTCATCGCGCGGCACCTGCAACACTGGCGCGATGCGCAGCCGGTGCGCGACGAACTCACCGCGCAGGCGCGTGCGCGGCCGCTGGGCGGGCATCCGTTCGCCGGCATCACGACGGTTATGCGTTCGCCTTACCTGCTCGGGATCTCGCTGTTCGTGCTGCTGCTGGCGAGCGTGAGCACGTTCCTGTACTTCGAACAGGCGCGTCTGGTGGAGCTGAAGTTCCCCGATCGCGCGGACCAGACGCGCGTGTTCGGCACGATCGATGTGATCGTGCAGAGCCTGACGATCCTCTCGCAGTTGTTCATCACGGGACGGCTGGTGCAGCGCCTGGGCATGGCGGCGCTGCTGGTCGCGGTGCCGGTGGTGACGATGCTGGGCTTCGTGTGGCTGGCCTTCGCGCCGACGTTCGCGGTGCTGGCGGTGGTGATGGTGGTGCGCCGCGCGGGCGAGTACGCGTTCGTGCGGCCGGGCCGCGAGATGCTGTTCACCGTGGTTCCGACCGAAGCCAAGTACAAGGCGAAGAACTTCATCGACTCGGTCGTATATCGCGGCGCCGATGCGGTGAGCGGCTGGGCGAAAGCGCTGGTCGACATGCTCGCGCAGCAGCCGGCGATCGCGGCCTTGCTGGGCGCGGCGATCGCGCTGGCGTGGGCGTTGACGGGTGCGGGCCTGGCGCGCGCGCAGGCGCGTGTGGAACGCGAGCCGACCGAACCGTAGGATGGGTTTCGGTCACGAAACCCATCGCTTTTACGCCCGAATGATGGGTTTCGCTTCGCGAGACCCTCCTACGGATGCTTCCGTTGTAACCCGGGTAAGCGAAGCGCACCCGGGTTGGGCGTGACAGTTCCCGGGTGCGCTCCGCTTACCCGGGCTACACGAGCGCTTGTGTTTGTGTTTGCGGTTGCTGTTGAACAGCCCACCAGTTCACAAGCCCCGAAGGGCGCCGCACAGGATGTGCGGCGGTGAGCGCTGAGCCATGGATGGCGAATCGCGAACGCGCCTTTTCTCCGTCCGGTCCTGGGACTGGGTTGGACTTGTACGCACTTTCTTTGGGTTACTTTTCTTTGTGCGAGCAAAGAAAAGTGACCCGAGCACCGCAGGTGATCGGAAGCTTGGCTTGTGATTCTTCTTTTGCTTCAAAGCTTCAAGCGAAGCAAGGTCAAAATGGGTTCCAGCTTTCGCTGGAATGACGGTGATGTTTGGAACCGTCAAGGGAGTGACCGCACGCTACGGGCCTGGGTCCCGGCCTTCGCCGGGATGACGGGGAAAGTGAATCACGTGCATCCCGGATGACGCGGATCCCGTGCATCCCCGATAACGGCGAAACGACGACCCCGACACCCGTCGAAATCACGTCACCCCCACCCGCCTCCCCGCGCCAGAAACCCGTTCATGAATCCGTGGCACGCCGCTTGCCTGTACCTCGCAGGACGACCTCCGTGCCACGTCACGAGCCATGACCGACGCCATCTCTTCCATCCTGTCCCAGATCCGCGCGCACGAGATGCGCATGCGCGGGCCTGACGCCGCGCCGGGCAATGCCATTGCCCCGTCGGCGCTCGCGCCGGGTGCGGCGAACGGAGCCACGGGTGCGGCCGGTGCGCCGGGATTCCAGCAGACGCTCAACAACGCCATCGACAGCGTCAGCCGCGCGCAGAACACCTCCGGCGCGCTGCAGCAGGCATTCGAACTGGGCGATCCGCGCGCCGACCTCGCCCGCGTCATGGTCGCCATGCAGCAGTCGCAGGTCGCCTTCCGCGCCACGGTCGAAGTACGAAACCGGCTGGTGCAGGCGTACCAGGACGTCATGAACATGCCGGTGTGATGCAGGCCGGTCCGACCACCGCGCATCCGCCCTTTCCCATTCCGCACTCCGACCTTCCGTAGAACGACATGGCCGTCATCACCCTCCCCAACCAGAACAAGCTGCGCGAACTGCGCGGGCTGCAGGACATCCCGGTGGTGCGGCAGCTCGGCCTGTTCGCGCTGGTGGCGGCGGTCATCGCGCTGGGGCTGTGGATGTTCTTCTGGACGCAGAAGCCCGACTACGTGCCGGTGTTCGCCGGCCTGGATCCCAAGTCGACCAGCGAAGCGTCCGAGCTGCTCGGCACCGCGCAGATTCCGTTCCGCATCGATCCCGGCTCCGGCGCGCTCGCCGTCCCGCAGGACCAGCTGGGCAACGCGAAGCTCGCGCTCGCCGCCGCGGGCCTGCCGGCGAAGAGCGATTCCGGCTTCGACGCCATCAAGGGCGACCAGGGATTCGGCACCAGCCAGTTCATCGAGAACGCGCGCTACCAGCACGCGCTGGAATCCGAACTCGCCCGCACCATCAGCAACCTGCGCCCCGTGCGCGAGGCGCGCGTGCACCTGGCGATGCCCAAGCCCAGCGCGTTCACGCGCCAGAAGGAACCCGCCAGCGCGTCGGTCGTCCTGCAGCTGCACAGCGGCGCGGCGCTCGAACAGGGCCAGGTCGACGCCATCGTGCACCTGGTCGCGTCCAGCATTCCCGGCCTGCCGCCGGAACGCGTCACCGTCGTGGACCAGTACGGCCGCATGCTGTCGAACGTCGATCCCGACAGCGACGCGGCGATCAGCGCCAAGCAGTTCGACCAGCAGCATCGCCTGGAAGCCACCTACGTCCAGCGCATCCACGAACTGCTCGAACCGATGACCGGCAACGGCCGCGTCAGCGCGCAGGTCAGCGTGGACATGGACTTCGCGCAGACCGAGGAAGCGCGCGAGGTCTACGGCCCGCAGCAGCCGATGATCCGCAGCGAGCAGCTGTCCGAATCCAGCGCCGGTGGCGGCAATGCGCCGCAGGGCGTGCCGGGCAGCGCGAGCAACACGCCGGCCGCCGCGCCGCCTGCCAATGCGAACAACGCTACCGCGGCCGCGCAGCCGCAGGCGCAGCAGCAACAGGACTCCAACGGGCCTTCCTCGCGCAGCTCGGTGCGCAATTACGAAATCGACCGCACGCTGACGCACACGCGCCAGGGTCCGGGCCGCGTGCGCCGCGTCACCGCCGCGGTGCTGGTGGACAACGTGCCCGCCGCCGCCGGCAAGGACGGAAAGCCGGCGCTGCGCGCGCTCACCGATCCGGAACTCAAGCGCATCGAATCGCTGGTGCAGCAGGCGGTCGGCTTCGACCAGCAGCGCGGCGACGCGGTATCGGTGGTCAACGCGCCGTTCGCACGCGACATCGCCGCGCTGAACGAGGAAGAGAAGACGCCGCTGTGGGAGCACCCGCGCGCGATGGAGTTCCTGCGCATCGTGGTCGGTGGCCTGGCCGTGCTGGCGCTGATCCTGTTCGTGCTGCGCCCGATGTTCCGCCAGCTGATGGGCGCCAGGCCCGAGCAGAAGAAGAAGAAAAAAGCCGCCAACGAAGAGACGACGGTGATCGCGCTGGAAGACGAGGAAATCCCCGTCGCGCTTTCCTCGCCCTCGCCCGACGCGCCGGTGCAGGCGTTGCCGCCGGGCGCGATGACCTTCGACGACAAACTTGAAGTGGCGCGCGCGGCGGTCAGCAACGACTCCAAGCGCGTGGCACAGGTGGTACGCGACTGGGTGGAATCCGATGCCTGATACGACCGGACTGAGTGGCGTGCAGCGCGCCGCGGTGGTGCTGCTTTCGCTGGGCGAAGCGCAGGCCGCCGAGGTGCTCAAGCACATGAGCGCCAAGGAAGTGCAGAAACTCGGCGTCGCGATGACGTCCGTCAGCGGCGTCTCGCGCGAATCGGTGGGCAAGGTGATCGACCAGTTCGTCGACACGCTCGCCCAGCCCAGCGGACTGGGTTCCGGCGCCGACGAATACGTGCGCGCCGTGCTGGTGCAGGCGCTCGGCGAGGAACGCGCGAGCGGCCTGATCGACCGCATCCTGCTGGGCCGCAACACCTCGGGCCTGGACACGCTGAAGTGGATGGAGCCGCGCGCGATCGCCGACCTGGTCCGCAACGAGCACCCGCAGATCATCGCGATCGTCATGGCGCACCTGGAAAGCGACCAGGCCGCCGAGGCGCTCAAGTGCCTGCCCGACCGCGTGCGTTCCGACGTGCTGCTGCGCATCGCCACGCTCGACGGCATCCCGCCGAACGCGCTGAACGAACTCAACGACGTGATGGCGCGCCAGTTCGCCGGCGCGCAGAACCTGAAGTCGTCCTCCGTCGGCGGCGTGAAGGTCGCGGCGAACATCCTCAACTTCATGGATTCGGGCCAGGACGAGCAGATCCTCGGCGCGATCGGCGAAATCGACGGCGAGCTGGGCGTGCGCATCCGCGACCTGATGTTCGTCTTCGACAACCTCGCCGAAGTCGACGATCGCGCGATGCAGGCGATCCTGCGCGAAGTGCCCAACGACAAGCTTTCCGTCGCGCTGCGCGGCGCCGAAGCCAAGGTGCGCGAGAAGATCACCTCCAACATGTCGCAGCGCGCGGCCGAAATCCTCGTCGAGGACATGGAAGCGCGCGGTCCGGTTCGACTGGCTGAAGTGGAATCGGCGCAGAAGGAAATCCTCGCGCTGGTGCGCAAGATGGCCGACGCCGGCACGATCCAGCTGGCCGCCAAGGCCGAGGCGTTCGTATGAGTCTCACCTCGGTGTGGAACACCGAAATGGCCGGCGCCGTGCGCTGGACCGCGCCGGGACTGGAGGCGGTCGAACCCGTACCCGAACCCGTCATCGAACTTCCGCCGCCGCCGAGCGTGGAAGACCTGCAGGCGATCGAGCAGGCCGCGCACGACCAGGGCTACGCCGATGGCCTGGCGCGCGGTCACGCGGAAGGTTTCGCGACGGGCCAGGCGGAAGTGCGCCGCCTCGTCGCGCAGATCGAAGGAATCCTGGACGGCTTCACGCGTCCGCTCGCGCGACTGGACGATGAAGTCTCCGAAGCGCTGGCCGAACTGGCCGTGCGCGTGGCGGGTTCGCTGATCGGCCCTGCATACACGGCCGATCCGTCGCTGCTGGCCGATCTGGTGCGCGAGGCGCTCGACGCCGTCGGCACCAGCCAGCGCGGCGTCGAACTGCGCCTGCATCCGGACGACATGGGCGTGCTGTATCCGCACCTGGCCGGCCTGGACGGCGTGCGCCTGACCAACGACAGCACGCTGGCGCGCGGCGAACTGCGCGTGCACAGCGAGAGCGTGCGCATCGACGGCACGCTCGCGGCGCGGTTGCAGGCCGCGCTGGAAAGCACGGTGGCGGCGCATGGGGCGGTGAAGTGAAGCCGCAATCGAATTCCTGCTTCCGTAGCCCGGGTAAGCGCAGCGCACCCGGGTTGGGCGTGACAGCTCCCGGGTGCGCTGCGCTTACCCGGGCTACCGAAGGGCCGGCACAAGCCTTGCATCGCCTGACCGCATGACCACCCCCGCCTCCCACTGGCAGGACGCCCGCAATCTCCGCCTCGCCGCGCGGCTGGGCACGGCTGCCCCGCAGCCCGTGTCGATGGGCCTGGCGCGCGAAGGCGTGCTGCGTCGCGCCGTCGGCCTCACGCTCGAAGCCTCCGGCTGCAGCGCGCCGCTGGGTTCGCGCTGCCGCGTGGAAACGCAGGGCGGCGTGTGGGTCGATGCCGAGGTCGTCGGCTTCTCCGGCGACCGCACGTTCCTGATGCCCAGCGCGCACCTGGAAGGCCTGCTTCCGAACGCGCGCGTCGTGCCGTCGCGGCAACGCGGTGAAGTCGCGGTAGGCGAAGGCCTGCTCGGCCGCGTGATCGACAGCGACGGCGTGCCGCTCGACGGCCGCGGCCCGATCCGCGCCGAAAGCTGGGTCGGCCTAGCCGGAAAATCCGTCAATCCGCTGATGCGCGAACCGATCACGCGCTCGCTCGACGTCGGCGTGCGCGCGATCAACGCACTGCTGCCCATCGGCCGCGGCCAGCGCGTGGGCCTGTTCGCGGGCTCGGGCGTGGGTAAATCCACGCTGCTGGGCATGATGACCCGCTTCACCGCGGCCGATGTCATCGTCGTCGGACTCATCGGCGAACGAGGCCGCGAAGTACGCGACTTCGTCGAAGCCACGCTGGGCGAGGAAGGCCTGCGTCGCGCCGTCGTCGTCGCCGCACCCGCCGACCGACCGCCGCTGGCGCGACTGCACGGCGCGTTGCGCGCCACCGCCATAGCCGAGTGGTACCGCGACCAGGGCCTGCACGTATTGCTGCTGATGGATTCGCTGACCCGCTATGCCCATGCGCAGCGCGAGATCGGCCTGTCCGTCGGCGAACCGCCGACCACGCGCGGTTATCCGCCCAGCGTGTTCGCGAAACTTCCCGCACTGGTCGAACGCGCTGGCAACGGTGCCGACGGGCGCGGTTCGATCACCGCGTTCTACACCGTGCTCACCGAAGGCGACGACCAGCAGGAACCGATCGCCGATGCCGCGCGCGCGATCCTCGACGGCCACATCGTGCTGACGCGCCGCATCGCCGATGCCGGCCAATACCCGGCCATCGACGTGGAAGTCTCGGTGAGCCGCGTGATGCAGGACATCACCGACGCCCCGTGGCGCGAGCGCATCCGCAAGCTCAAGCGCCTGATGTCGGCCTACAACGCGCAGCGCGACCTCATCGCGATCGGCGCCTACCAGCGCGGCAACGATCCGGTCGTCGACGAAGCGCTGGCGCGCTGGCCGGCGATCCTGAATTTCCTTGGGCAGGACGTGAGCGAGGCGTCGGATGTCGCCGCAAGTCGCGACGCCCTCGCCCGCCTGCTCGACGATGTCCGTGAACCCACTGTCGCCAGAGCGACAACGGACCCACACCCGACGGAGGCTTCATGACCCGCTCCCAACGCCTCGACCCCCTGCTGAACCTGATGCAGCAGCGCCAGGACGCCGCCGCGCGCGATGTCGCCGAGCGCGACCGCCAGCTGGCCGAACAGGAACAGCGCCTGGATGCGCTGCGTCGCTACGCCGAGGAATACGCGATCACGCCGAGCGAGGCGACCATCGCCCCGGCGCTGCTCGCCAACCGCATCGCGTTTCGCGCCAAGCTCGAAACCGCCGTGGACCAGCAGACGCGCATCGTCGATTCCAGCCGCCAGAACCGCGATGTCGAACGCACGCGCCTGATGCTCGCCAGCCGCGACAACAAGGTGCTGGAGAAGCTGGCCGACAGCTATCGCGCGCAGGAATCGCGCGTGGCCGAGCAGCGCGTGCAACGTGAACTCGACGACCTGGGCGGCCGGCGCAGCTTGCGGAATGACGGCAGCGCCAACGGCGGCGACGGAGCGGAATGATGCAGGCGTTCGACGCCCTCTTCGGCGGGCAGCGCGCGACGTCCGCGCGTGGTACGACGTCCGATTCGTCGCGCGCATCGAATGCGCAGGACGACGCTGGCGTTGCGGGCGGATTCGACCGGATGCTGCAGGCGCAGGGTTCGCGCGGTCCCGCATCGGACACGGCTTCGCGCATGGCGGAAAGCACGGGCGCGACCGCGAAGAGCAAGGCGAACGATGCGCCGCGCGCGTCGGATGAAACGAAATCGTCCGAAACCAGGACGAAGGACCCGGCGCGCGAGACGTCGCGTGCGGAATCGAAGGACGATGCGCCGCGCGACGCCGATGACTGCGGCGGCGACGCGGACACGTCGACGGCTTCGGCCGCTGACGAAGCCGACGCGACTTCAGGCGAGGCATCCACTGCTTCGACCAGCGCCACGAACGACGCCGCCACACCCGCCCTTCCCGAACAGATGCTGGCGCTGCTCAACGGCCTGGCCGGTGCGAATGCGGCACCCGCCGCCACGACCGCACCGACCACCGAAGCGCTGCCTCCGGGCCTGCTGCGTGGCGATGCCGTCGCGACGACGACCGACCCGCGCGGCGGCACCACGACCGCGCCCGTGCTTCCGCCACTGCCGGGCGGCGCGCAGCCCGCCGCTGCGGCGCCGACCGATGGCGATGCCACGGCCGCCTTCGCGATGGCGATGGGCGCGGCGGCTTCGAACGACACGAAGACGACCGACGCGGATGCCGCGCTCGACACGACGACCATCGGCGATACGACGCCGACCGCGTTGCCGACCGCTTCGACCGCGCCCGCGCATACGGTCATGCGCACGGCAGCGGCGGCGGTCGCGAACAACGCGCCGATCGCGCTGGACGATGGGTTCGACGACGGATTCTCCTCGCGCATCGCGTGGATGGCGGACCAGAAGGTCGGCCATGCCGAGATCCGCGTGACGCCCGACCACCTCGGCGCGATCGACGTGCGCCTCCAGGTGGACGGCAACCGCGTGAACGCGGAGTTCCACAGCGCCCAGGCGGACGTGCGCCACGCGCTGGAATCGAGCCTGCCGCGTTTGCGCGACATGCTCGGCCAGCAGGGCCTGCAGCTGGGACAGGCCGATGTCGGCCAGCGTCAGGCGCAGCAGCAGGGTTCGAACGGGGCCGCTTCGATGTTTGGCGGCGGGAGCGAGCGCGCGGACGCGGCCAATGACGCCGGCTGGACGCGCGGGCCGGCAACGCGGGTTTCGCGGGGGTTGCTGGACGAGTACGCGTAAGCGTCGCCTGTGAACAGGCCGTCGGGAGTCTGACGCTGCCGCTCCGTCAAAACCCCGACGCCATTAAGCCCCTCTCCCTGCGGGAGAGGGGTTGGGGTGAGGGGTAACGAAGCCATAGCGCCCGCACTACCGTGCGGTGAAACGCTTGGTTCTTTGCTTTCGAAACAGAAAAGCAGGCACCGCGACCCGCGCCGTAGTCACTCCGCCGACCCTCACCCCAACCCCTCCCCCGGAGGGAAACCGCGCCGCTGCCATCCATGGCGCGCCGCGCCTGGCTCGGGTCGCCCTGTCCGGCCATCCATGGCCGGCCTGTGCCGGGCCGCGGACCAGTGGTCCGCAAGCAGCCCGGCACACCACTTGCACGGACACGGCATTCCCCATTGCCGAGTTCCACCGCATGTCCAAGCCCGCCGCCCAAGTCGCTCCGCCCGCGCCCAAGAGCAGCAATCTCGCGCTGTGGATCCTGATCGCGCTGCTGGCCATCGGCATGGCCGGTGCCGGCGCGTGGTGGTTCCTGCAGGGCCGCGACGGCGGTGCCCACGCCGCCGAGAAGCCCGAAGCCTCGGCCGTCCAGCCCGCTCGCTACTACGCGCTGGAGCCGGCGTTCGTGGTGAACCTCGCCGACACCAGCTCGGTGCGCTATCTCCAGGCCGACGTGCAGGTCATGACGCGCGATGAAGCCACCGGCGCCGCGCTGGAACTGCACACGCCCGCCATCCGCAACCGCCTGCTGCTCCTGTTCGGCCAGCAGACCGCCGCGCAGCTGTCGCAGCGCTCGGCCAAGGAGCGCCTCCAGGAACAGGCCCTGGCCGAAGTACGCGGCGTGCTGAAGGCGGAACGCGCGCCGGCGAAGGTCGAAGCCGTGTTCTTCACCAGCCTGGTCACGCAGTAATCCACGACGGAGCGCGACTTCGATGATGAGCGACCTGCTTTCACAGGACGAAATCGACGCCCTTCTCCACGGCGTGGACAGCGGCGCGGTCGAGACCGAACCGCCGCCGGCCCCGGGCGAGGCGCGCAATTACGATTTCGCCAGCCAGGACCGCATCGTCCGCGGCAAGCTGCCGACGCTGGAGATGATCAACGAGCGCTTCGCCCGCACCTGGCGCATCGGCCTGTTCAACCTGCTGCGCCGCTCGGCCGACCTGTCGGTGCGCGGCATCGACCTGATCCGCTTCGGCGAGTACATGCACTCGCTGCAGGTGCCGACCAACCTCAACCTGGTGAAGATGAAGCCGCTGCGCGGCACCGCGCTGGTGATGTTCGAACCGCGCCTGGTGTTCACCGTGGTGGACAACTTCTTCGGCGGTTCGGGCAAGTACCACACGCGCATCGAAGGCCGCGAGTTCACGCCGACGGAAATGCGCGTGATCCAGCTGCTGCTCAAGCAGACCTTCTCCGACCTGGTCGATGCGTGGGCGCCGGTGATGCCGGTGGAGTTCGAATACCTCAATTCCGAGGTGAACCCGCACTTCGCCAACATCATCAGCCCGCGCGAGTACATCGTGGTGTGCCGCTTCCACGTCGAGCTGGAAGGCGGCGGCGGCGAGTTCCACGTGTCCTTCCCGTACGCGATGCTCGAGCCGATCCGCGAGCAGCTCGATGCCGGCGTGCAGAGCGACCGCATCGAACGCGACGAGAGCTGGACGGTCGCGCTGCGCTCGCAGCTGCACGATGCGGAGATCGAACTGTCCAGCGTGCTGGCGCAGCGTCCGATCAGCCTTCGCGAACTGTGCCGGCTGCGCGTGGGCGACGTGATCCCGATCGAACTGCCGCGCACGGCGACGCTGAAGGTCGAGCAGATGCCGCTGTTTTCCGGCGAATTCGGCACGCACAACGGCCGCAACGCGATCAAGGTCAACGCCGTGCACGCGGTCCGCACCGCGCCGGTGTTCGACCCGACCAACCCCAATCACAACGACCTCATCAGCGCCAACGCGCTCACCCAGGCCTGACCGATGAACACTTCCGACACCGCCGCACGCGCCGCCTTCGACCCGCTGACCGCCGAAACCGGCCTGGTCAGCGACCTCAACCTGGACGTGATCCTCGACGTGCCGGTCACGCTGTCGCTGGAGGTCGGCCGCGCGCGCATTCCGATCCGCAACCTGCTGCAGCTCAACCAGGGTTCGGTGGTGGAACTCGAACGCGCCGCGGGCGAACCGCTGGATCTGTACGTGAACGGCACGCTGATCGCGCAGGGCGAAGTGGTCGTGGTGAACGATCGTTTCGGCGTGCGCCTGACCGACGTGGTGAGCCCGGCCGAGCGGATCAAGAGGCTGCGATGAGCGGTTCGGGTTCCATGGGCGAGGCGACGGTGGCGATCGGGAATTCAGCGATTGCCGTGGATTCCGCGCCGCTGGCCGCTGCGCCTGCGGCTGCGACGGCCGCCGCGACGGCTCATGCCACTGCCCCTGCCGCAGACAGCTCCCTTCCCTGCTCGCAGGGGGGCGTTGGGGAGCGGTGCGAGCCGCTTGCGGCGAGTGCTTCGCCGGAAACTTCGACACAGGCTGTCCCAGCCGTCGTCGCGCCACCCGTCGTCGCAAAGCACACCGCAACGATCGGTCATCCGTCCAGGCCCCAGACCTTCAGCAAGCAACCCGAAGGCCCCGGCGTCGGCGGCGCGGTGTTCGCGCTGATCCTCGTCGTTTCGCTGATCCTCGCGCTGGGTTGGCTCGCCAAGCGCATGCCGGGTTTCGGTCGCGCGAGCGGCGGCGGCAATGCGCTGCGCGTGGTCGGCTCGTTGACGCTGGGACCGCGCGATCGCGTGGTCGTGGTCGATGTCGGCGGCACGCAGTTGCTGCTGGGCGTCGGCCAGAACGGCATGACGACGCTGCACACGCTGACCGAGCCGCTTCCCGTGGCACAGCCTTCGCAGGGAACGCCCAGCCTGCAGAACCTCGCGACGCCTTTCGCGCAGTTGCTGCAGAAGCATCTAGGGAAGAAGCCGTGACGTTCGAGATTCATCAGGCGACCGATGTCGCCGCACCGTTTGGGGAAACTTATTTCAATTTTGCCCGCGTGAAGCGCATCGCTTCGACGTTCGCACTGGTCCTCGCGCTCTGCTTCGCGCTGACACAAACCGCCAACGCGCAGGCCCTGCCGGACCCCGTCTCCGCCCAGGCGTCATCGCAGGCCGCCGCGCCGCTCTCCGCCCCCGGCCTGCCCTCGCTGAACAAGCCGCTGCCGTCGGTCACCGTCGGCAAGGTCGGTGGCGAACCGGTCAGCATGCCGATGCAGGTGCTGCTGCTGATGACCGGCATCACGCTGCTGCCGGCGGCGCTGCTGGGACTGACCGCGTTCACGCGCATCATCATCGTGCTGGGCCTGCTGCGACAGGCGCTCGGCACCGGCCAGACGCCGAGCAACCAGGTGCTGCTGGCGCTGGCGCTGTTCCTCACCGCGATGGTGATGATGCCGGTGTTCGACCAGGCCTGGGCCGCGGGCATCGCGCCCTACCTCAACGACCAGATGGATTTCCGCAGCGCGTGGACCGCCGCGTCGGAACCGTTCCGCGGCTTCATGCTCGCGCAGATCCGCGAGAACGATTTGATGACCTTCGCCGGGCTGTCCAACAGCGGCCCGTATGCGACGCCGCAGGACGTGCCGTTCAGCGTGCTCGCCGCCTCGTTCCTCACCAGCGAACTCAAGACCGCCTTCGAGATCGCGTTCCTGATCTACATCCCGTTCGTGATCATCGACCTGGTGGTGGCGAGCGTGCTGATGTCGATGGGCATGATGATGCTCTCGCCGATGCTGATCTCCGCGCCGTTCAAGATCCTGCTGTTCGTGCTGGTGGACGGCTGGGTGCTGGTGGTGGGCTCGCTCGCGGCCAGCTTCAATCCGGCGTGACGTCATGACGCCGGAAACCGCACTCACCGAAATCGGCCGCGGCCTGCAGATGGCGCTGCTGCTGGGCGCCCCGCCGCTGATCGCGGTGCTCGTCGTCGGCGTCGTCGTCGGCATCGTTCAGGCCGCCACGCAGCTCAACGAACCGACGATCGGTTTCGTCGTGAAGGCCATCGCGCTGGTGGCGACGCTGGCGCTGACGGGGAATTTCCTGCTCGGGAAGCTCGTGGCGTTTACCACCGATCTGTTCCACCGCATCCCGCATATTGTTGGGTGACGGTGATGCGCGAGCACGGCTCTCGTAGCCCGGGTAAGGCCGAAGGCCGCACCCGGGGCAACGGCTCCGGAGACGTGGTCCCCGGGTGCGCTTCGCTTACCCGGGCTACGAATGCCCGGATCACGGACACATGTTTTGCCAACCCCCGGCGCGCGGAATCGGGCGGCATTTGATGGAACCCACCTCCGCCACCGTCATCGACGGCCTCAACCTGTTCGGCATGCTCGGCACGGTGCTGTGGCATGCGATCCGCATCGGCGCGGCGATGCAGGCGATGCCGATGATCGGCGGGCGCGGTGTTCCGATGCGGGCGCGGCTGATCATCACGCTGGCGCTCTCCGGCGCGCTGTCCGCGCTGCTGCCGACGCCGCCGGTCGCAGGCGTCGATGCCGCCACCGTGCTCACCGTCGTGCGTGAATTCGCGGTCGGCATCGCGATCGGCACCATCCTGCGCCTCGCGTTCGAAGCCGGGCAGTTCGCGGGCGAACTGGTGTCGCAGGGCATGGGCCTGTCGTTCGCGACGATGGCCGATCCGCTCTCCGGCGCGTCCTCGCCGGTGCTGTCGCAGTGGTTCTACCTCGTCTTCGGACTGCTGTTCTTCGCCTTCGACGCGCACCTGGCGCTGGTGCGCCTGCTGCTGGACAGCTACCACGCGCTGCCGCTGGGCACGCCGATTCCTGATGTGCAGCAATTCCTGTCGGTGGTGCCGACGTTCTTCTCCGGTGCATTGCAGGCCGGCCTGTTGCTGGCGCTGCCGGTGATCGTGGCGATGCTCGCGGTGAACCTCGCCTTCGGCGTACTGGCCCGCGCGGCTCCGCAGCTCAATCCCGTGCAGCTGGGCCTGCCCGTCGCGCTGCTGGTGGGGCTGGTGCTGCTGATGCTGCTGGCACGCGAGATGCAGGGTCCGGTGGAGCGCCTGTTCGATCAGGCGTTCGAGGCGGCGCGAGCGGTGACGGCTTAACAGCCCTGCTCTTGTAGCCCGGGTAAGCGAAGCGCACCCGGGGACGCCGTGACTCCCCGGCCCCGGGTGCGGCCTTCGGCCTTACCCGGGCGACGAACACCAAGCGCAGCTGCACGCAATGTCCGAAGACCAGGAAGACAAAACCGAACAGCCATCAGAGAAACGATTGCGCGAAGCGCGCGAACGCGGCGATGTCCCGCGATCGCGCGAACTGGGCAACGTGGCGGTGCTGGGCTGTGCGGCGATGGCGCTGGTCGCCAGCGGGTCGGGCATCGGGTCGGCCTCGCAGGACTGGCTGCGCGAAGCGCTGACCATCGACCCGGCGATCCTCGACCAGCCCGACCGCCTGCTCCCGCACGCCGCATCGCTGCTGTTCGGCCTTCTGAAGCCGATGCTCCCCGTGCTGCTCGCCGCGCTCGGCGCCTGCTTCATCGCGCCGCTGGTGATGGGCGGGCTGCGTTTCGCCGGCAAGTCGCTGGCACCGGATTTCGCGCGCCTGAGCCCGATGAACGGCCTCAAGCGCATGTACGGAAAGGACAGCCTCGCCGAGCTGGTGCGCTCGATCCTGCGCGTGCTGCTCATCGGCGGCCTCGCCGGCATGGTGGTGTACGGCGCGTTCCGCCATCTCACCGACATGGCGGGAATGTCGCTGCAGGAAGCCGTGTCCGTCGGCCTTTCGCTGATCACCAAGGCGGTGCTGGCGATGGTCGGCGCGCTGGGCGTGCTCGCGCTGATCGACGTGCCGTGGCAGCACTGGTCGTATCGCAACCGCCACAAGATGAGCAAGCAGGAACTTCGCGACGAGTACAAGGAAATCGAAGGCAACCCGGAAGTGAAGGCGCGTGTGCGCCAGATCGCCGCGCAGCTCTCGCGCCGCCAGCAGATGGAAGCGGTGCCGACCGCCGACGTGGTGGTCACCAACCCGACCCACTACGCCGTCGCCCTCAAATACGAGGCCGGGAAGATGCGCGCGCCGAAGGTCGTGGCCAAGGGCGTGGACGAGATCGCGCTGGCGATCCGCGACGTCGCCGGCAAGCACCGCGTCTCGATCATCGAAGCCCCGCCGCTGGCACGCGCCTTGTATCGGCATGCGCAGATCGACCAGGAGATCCCGGTGAAGCTCTACGCCGCCGTCGCGCAGGTGCTGTCCTACGTCTACCAGCTCAAGCGCTGGCACCCGGCCCATGGGCCGATGCCGACGCTGGGCGATGTGTCGGTGGAGAAGGGTCTGGCCGACATCGATCCGGCCAATGACGACGGAAACCCGTCGGCATGAGCAGTCAGCCTTCCGGCGCGGGTTTCTCCCTCTCCAGCATGGGCCACGCCGTGAAGAGCGGCCTGGCCACGCCCATCGTCGTGCTGGCGATGCTGGCGATGGTCATCGTTCCGCTGTCGCCGCTGGTGCTGGACGGCCTGTTCACCATCAACATCGCGATGTCGCTGGTGGTGCTGCTGGCGGTGGTGTACGTCAAGCGCCCGCTGGAATTCTCGATCTTCCCCAGCGTCCTGCTGCTGGTCACGCTGCTGCGCCTGGCGCTGAACGTCGCCTCCACGCGCGTGGTGCTGCTGCACGGCCACCAGGGCCCGGCGGCGGCGGGCCACGTCATCGAATCCTTCGGCCAGTTCGTCATCGGCGGCAGCTTCGCGGTCGGCATCGTGGTGTTCGCGATCCTGACCATCGTCAACTTCGTCGTCGTCACCAAGGGCGCCGGGCGCATCTCGGAAGTGTCGGCGCGCTTCATCCTCGACGCCCTGCCCGGCAAGCAGATGGCGATCGACGCCGACCTCAACGCCGGCCTGCTGTCCCGCGAGGACGCCAAGATGCGCCGCGAGGAAGTGCGCGCCGAAGCCGACTTCTACGGTTCGATGGACGGTGCCAGCAAGTTCGTGCGCGGCGACGCCATCGCCGGCCTGCTGATCCTGGCGATCAACATCATCGGCGGCGTGCTGATCGGCGTGCTCCAGCACGACATGTCGCTGAAGGACGCCGGCACCACCTACGTATTGCTGGCGATCGGCGACGGCCTGGTCGCGCAGCTGCCGGCGCTGCTGATCTCCACCGCGGTCGCGATGCTGGTCACGCGCGCCACGCGCGAACAGGAAATGGGCCAGGCGGTCACCACGCAGGTGCTCAATCCGCGTGCGCTGGCCGTATCGGCGGCGCTGCTGGGGCTGGTCGGCATCGTGCCGGGCATGCCGAACCTGCCGTTCCTGACGCTGGCCGCACTGTTGGGTTTCGCTGCGTGGAAGATGCACAAGCGCTCGCTCGCGCCCGCGCAGGACACGCCGGAAGCCGAAGCCGCCGCCACCGCCGCCGCGCAGCCGGAACTGAGCTGGGACGAACTGCGCCCGGTCGAGCCGCTGGGCCTGGAAGTCGGCTATCGCCTGATCGCACTGGTCGACAAGCACCAGGGCGGCGAACTGCTGGCGCGCCTGAAGGGCGTGCGCCGCAAGCTCACGCAGGACCTCGGGTTCCTGATTCCCGCCGTGCACGTGCGCGACAACCTCGAACTGGCGCCGGGCACCTATCGCGTGCTGGTGCACGGCGTGCCGGTGGCGAGCGGCGAGATCCATCCCGACCGCCTGCTCGCGCTCGATCCGGGCCACGTGTTCGGCAAGCTCGAAGGCATTCCCGGCAAGGATCCGGCGTTCGGACTGGACGCGGTGTGGATCCAGACCACGCAGCGCGCGCAGGCCGAATCGCTGGGCTACACGGTCGTCGACGCGGCGACCGTGGTCGCCACGCACCTCTCGCACCTGGTGCGCGAGCGCGCCGCCGAACTGCTGGGCCACGAGGAAGTGCAGCAGTTGCTGGCGACGCTGGGCAAGGGCTCGCCGCGCCTGGTCGAAGACCTGACGCCGAAGCTGCTGCCGCTGTCGACCATCGTGCGCGTGCTGCAGTCGCTGCTGGCCGAGCGCGTGCCGGTGCGGCAGCTGCGGCAGATCGTCGAGGCGCTGCTGGAACACGGCCCGCACACGCAGGACCCGGCGCTGCTGACCGCCGCGGTCCGCACCGCGCTGGGCCGGTTCATCGTGCAGGAACTGAACGGGCTGGGCGCCGAACTGCCCGTCTATACCTTGGCGCCGGCTCTGGAACGGGTATTGCAGGACTCCGTCAGCGGCCAGGGCGCCGCGCTGGAACCCGGACTCGCCGAGCGTCTGCATCAGAACCTCAGCGAGTGCGTCACCCGCCAGGAAGGCCGCGGCGAACCCGCGGTGCTGCTGGTTCCCGGTGGGATCCGTTCCGCGATCGCCCGGCTCGTGCGGCACAGCGTTCCCGCGCTGACCGTGCTGGCCTACGGCGAGGTGCCGGAGGACAAGCGGTTGCGGTTGGTGGGGGCGGTGGGGTGAGGCGTCGGGGAATCGGCAATGGGGAATGGGGAATCGTGAAGAACGACGTTCCAGCTCCGCACCGGAATCCCGCGTCCGCCACGCATGCCGCTGTTGCGATTCCCAATTCCCAATTCCCGATTCACGGCCGTTAACCCATGCGAATCAAACGTTTCACCGCCCCCGACATGCGCACCGCGCTGCGCATGGTGCGCGACGAACAGGGTCCCGACGCGGTGATCCTGTCGAACCGTCCTACCGAGGACGGCATCGAGATCGTCGCCGCCACCGACTACGACGAATCGCTGGCGCAGCAGGCCCTGCGCGCCGCGCTGCCGTCGATGCCGGCCACGCCGGCACCGGTCGCTTCGCCGACGACGCCGGCAACGGTCGCGGCGGTGCCGACGATGCGTGCGACGCAGCCGAAGATCGACGCGATGAACACCGCGACGATCGCGCAGGCCGCTGCGGTCGCGGCTTCGCCTTCCATCGAGGCGGCTTCGAACACCGAAGAGAAATCCCGCTTCGGTTCGCTCGCCGCGCTGCTCACCAAGCCGTCGAAGGCCAAGCCCGCCTGGACCGCGCCGGAGGCGCCGCGCGAAGACGCCGCGCCGCCCATCGAAGCGACGCTCGCGAACGTGGAACCGACCGCAATGAAGAACCCCGAATCCATGCCCGCCGCGCGCGTCGAACTCGAACGCGACGAGCCGGCGGTGGTCGCGCTGTCGGCGAAAGCCAAGGCGAAGGTCGCCGAGTCGCCGATCCGCGGCCGCGCGGTATTCACGCTGGGCGACGGCACGCCGGTGGAAAGCGCGCCGCGTGCGCCGAAGCATGAAACGCGCGTGGCGGCATCGCTGCCGCCGCCGGACACCTCGCGCTTCGACGCGATGATGGCCGCGCTGATTCCGCAGGGCGAGAAGTTCATGGCCGCTTCGATGGAAGTGGCCAACCAAGGTGCAACACGGGAGAGCGTCACCGATCCGGCGGAGGTCGCGCCCACGGGCTCCGCCGCGATCGGTGACGCTGTCCTTTCTCTATCGGCGCACGATGCTGAAGTTGAAGCGTCGGTTGCTTCGGATGTGACGCAGGAATACCGCAGCCTTGCGGATCTGTGGGCGGACGAGGCGCCTGCGGCGCTCGAACAGGCGCAGCTTGAAGTTGAAGATCCCGCTGCCGCCGAGGGCGCTCCCTCTTTCCTCGATCTGGCGCGCAGTCCCTTCGTTGCCCCCCACCCGAACCCCACTCCCTCTGGGAAAGGGGCTCAGGTTGCCGCGACTTCGAAGGCCGTCGTCGCCAACACCGCTGCCAGCGCTGCGAAGCCGGCCGAAGCCGCATCGACCCCGCTCCACGCCGTCCCCGACAACCGCGATCCCGCCTTCATCGCCATGCGCGACGAGATGGCGACGATGCGCGCGCTGATCGAACGCGAGCTCGGCCAGCTCACCGTCGAGCGCCTGCGCGGTTCGCCGGCACGCGCGGCCGCTTTCGACATGCTGATGAATTACGGCTGCGACGAAAATCTGGCGCAGACGATCGCCGGCCGCATCGACGCCCGCCTCGACCCCGCGCAGGTCCGTGAGCCGATGCTGGAAGAACTGGCGCGCGCGATTTCCGTCGCCCGCCACGAACCCATCGACGACGGCGGCGTGATCGCCCTGGTCGGCCCGACCGGCGCCGGCAAGACCACCACCGCCGCCAAGCTCGCCGCGCGCTTCGCCCAGCGCCACCGCGCCCGCGACGTCGCCCTGGTCACCACCGACACCGAACGCCCCGGCGCGACGGAGCAGCTGCACGTCCTCGGCCGCCGCCTCGGCGTGACCGTGTGCGAGGCCGCCGGCCCCGAGGCGCTGAACGACGCGCTCGACCAGCTCGCCGACTACCCGCTGGTGCTGGTCGATACCGCCGGCCACGGCCTGCGCGACCGCGCCCTGCTCGGCCAGATCCTCTGGCTGCGCGCCGCCAAGCGCGTGCGCAGCCTGCTGGTGCTGCCGGCCAACACCAATGCCCACGACCTGGGCGAAGTGGTCCGCCGCTACCGCCCGGCCTCGCCGGAAGGCGTGGTGCTGACCAAGCTGGACGAGACCGGCCGCCTGGGTTCGCCCCTGTCGGTGCTGGTCCAGCAGGGCCTGAGCCTGGCCTACACCACCGATGGGCAGGTCGTTCCGACCGACATCGCCGCCGCCGATGCAACTCGTCTGGTTTCGACCCTCGAGAAAGTGCGACGTGCTGCCGATAACCCCCTCGGGTCTCTCGAACTTTCGCAACTCAAGCCCCGCCCCGTGACCCTCCCCACCGAGGACCGACATGCATTCGCCAGCTGATCTCAACGCCATTCCCGCCGCCAACGGCACTGCGCGCGCACCCGTGCGCGTGATCGCGGTGGCCAGCGGCAAGGGCGGCGTCGGCAAGACCTCGGTGTCGGTGAACCTCGCCATGGCGCTGGTCCACGCCGGCCAGCGCACGCTGCTGCTGGACACCGACCTGGGCCTGGCGAACGTCGACGTGATGCTCGGCCTCTCGCCGAAGTTCACCCTCGCCGACGTCTTCGCCGGTCGCTGCGAACTCCAGGACACGCTGCTGGAAGGCCCGCGCGGGTTGTGGGTCGTCCCGGCCGCGTCCGGCAAGCGCCACATGACCGAACTGCTGCCGCAGCAGCACATCGGCCTGGTCCACGCGTTCTGCCAGCTCGACCTGCCGCTGGACGCGATGGTCGTCGACAACGCCGCCGGCATTTCCGACAGCGTGCTGACCTTCTGCCAGGCCGCGCAGGACGTGATCGTGGTGGTCTGCGACGAACCGGCCTCGGTCACCGACGCCTACGCGCTCATCAAGGTGCTCAGCCGCGAGCGCGGCGTGACCCGCGTGCAGGTGCTGGCGAACCAGGTCAACAACGCGATCGAAGGCAAGCAGCTGTTCGAGAAGCTCGAACGCGTCAGCGCGCGCTTCCTCGACGTCACCCTGCACTACCTCGGCGCGGTGCCGCGCGATGAGTGGCTGCGCCGCGCGATCCAGCGCCAGGAAGCCGTCGTCGAAGCCTTCCCCGGCTGCCCGTCGGCGCTGGCCTTCCGCGACATCGCACGCCGCGCCAACAGCTGGCAGTCGCCGACCGGACCGCGCGGCGGCGTGGAGTTCTTCATGGAACGCCTCGTCGCGCACGGCGCGGGCGGTGCCATCAGCACCAACGATCCGCTGAGGAGCGCCGTCGCATGAACGCCGCCGCTGCCCAGTACAAGGCGACCCAGCGCGCGGCCGACCACGGCAACGCGACGGAGATCGTCGAGAAGCATGGCGAACTGGTGCGCCGCATCGCGCACCACCTCGCCGCGCGCCTTCCCGCGAGCGTCGAGATCGACGACCTGATCCAGGCCGGCATGCTCGGCCTGATCGACGCGGCCCGCAATTTCCAGGCCGATCAGGGCGCCGCGTTCGAGACGTACGCGTCCATCCGCATCCGCGGCGCGATGATCGACGAGATCCGCCGCGGCGACTGGGTGCCGCGTTCGGTGCATCGCCGCTATCGCGACGTCGTCGCCGCCACGCGCGAGGTCGAACAGCGCACCGGCCGCGCCGCGACCGCGCAGGAAGTCGCCACCACGCTCAGCGTTCCGCTGGACGAATACCACCGCATGCTGGAGGACGCCGCGCGCGGCCAGCTGATCAGCCTGGAAGCGCACGTCGACGAACACGACGGCGAACCGCACCTGGGCGGCCACGCCGGTGCGACGCCCGCGCGCGAGTTCGAACAGATCGCGTTCAAGCAGGCGCTGGGCTCGGCCATCGGCAACCTGCCCGAACGCGAACAGCTGGTGCTGTCGCTGTACTACGAGCAGGAACTGAACCTGCGCGAGATCGGCGCGGTGCTCAACGTCAGCGAATCGCGCGTGTGCCAGATCCACGGCCAGGCGATGTTGCGCCTGCGTTCGCGACTGGGCGAATGGCGCGGGTCGCAGAACGACGATGAAGACGATGGTTATTGATTTTGCTCCTCCCCCTGCTCGCAGGGGGAGGCTGGGAGGGGGTAAGCGGCGCGAAGCGCCGGGCACAAAGGCACTACGCCGAACGTAGCCGCGTTGTGCGCTTCACCCCTCCCCAACCCTCCCCTGCAAGCAGGGGAGGGAGTCCGACCCCTTCTGATTTCCCATTTCGTATCGAGCAAGCCCACATGGACAAGAACATCCGCATCCTCATCGTCGACGACTTCTCGACCATGCGCCGCATCGTCAAGAACCTGCTCAACGACCTGGGCTTCTTCAACACCGCCGAGGCCGACGACGGCGTCACGGCGCTGGTGGAACTGAAGAAGGCGCCGTACGACCTGGTCGTCACCGACTGGAACATGCCGGGCATGCCGGGCATCGACCTGCTCAAGGCGATCCGCGCCGATGCGTCGCTGTCGAAGATCCCGGTGCTGATGGTCACCGCCGAAGCCAAGCGCGAGCAGATCATCGAAGCCGCGCAGGCCGGCGTGAACGGTTACGTCATCAAGCCGTTCACCGCGGCGACGCTGGAAGACAAGCTCAACAAGGTGTTCGAACGCCTGGGAGCGGCCGCGTGATCGACGCTGCGTCCTGCGAGAAAGCGCTGGGCGAAGACCGGCAGGCCGTCATCGGACGCCTGCATGCCGCGCTGTGGGCGCTCGAACACGACGACCTCGCCGGCTGGCGCACGAATGTCGATGCGCTGATCCAGTGGCGGAGCCAGCCGCTGGTGCAGGGCCTGGCGAAGCTCGCGCGCGAGCTGGACACCGCGCTCGGCAACGGAAGCGCGTCGCCGAACGCCTCGCTGCCGGAAGCCTGCGCGCGCCTCGAGCACGTCGTGCACGTGAGCGAGGATGCGAGCCATCGCACGCTCGACCTGATCCAGGAATGCGGCGTCCTGCTGGGCACGCTGCCCGATGCCGCCGTCGAGGAACAGGCCGCGACCATCGCCGCGATCCGCTCGCGCATGTCGGAAATGACCGCGGCGCAGGGGTACCAGGACCTGACCGGCCAGATCATCCGCCGCGTCGTCGAACTCGTCCGCGCGGTGCACGCCGGACTGGGCGAGATGACCGATGGCGAGGCGACGCCGATCCACCTCAACAACAACCGCGGCTACGGCCCGTCGGTCGCGGGCGTGGACCCGCAGCCTGCGACGCAGGACGACGCGAACGAACTGTTGTCTTCGCTGGGCCTTTGAGATGCACCACCCAACCTTCATGGCGTTTCTTAGCCCGGGTAAGGCCGCAGGCCGCACCCGGGGTGCCGACGTCGGAACGCTCGAATCCCGGGTGCGCTCCGCCTACCCGGGCTACAGAGCCATACGAAGGTTGGACTCCCGCATTCGCGGGAACGACGAATTGAAGTGAGATCCACATGAGCGCGATCCCCAACGACATCGCCGCCGACTTCCTGATCGAAGCGCGCGAAATCCTCGATCAGCTCGGCGAGCAGATGGTCGCGCTGGAACACGCGCCGACCGACCGCAATGCGCTGAACGCCGTCTTCCGTGGCTTCCACACCATCAAGGGCGGCGCGGGCTTCCTCGACTTCGGCCCGATGGTGGAAATCTGCCACGCAGTGGAAGACCGCCTCAACGTCGCGCGCGACGGCACCGTGCCGATGGATGCCGACGCGTTCGACGGCGCGCAGCAATCGCTCGACCTGCTGGTGGACATGCTCGCCGCGGTGTCGAACAACGAGGAGCCCGAACACGCGCCGGCCGCGCTGCTGAAATCCCTGCGCGATGGCGCGAAGGGGTTCGTCACGCACATGCCGACGCTGCCGCCGAAGCCTGTCGCGAAAGCCGCGCCTGCCAGCAGCGAAGGCGACATCGAAGCCGAATTCGAAGCGATGCTGGACCAGCTGCACGGCGCGGGCGGTGTGCCCGGCGCGGTCCCGATGCCGATGCCGGCCGCCGCCCCCATGCCCGCGCGCCAGCCCAAGGCGCCCGCCGCGAACACGAAAGTCGAAGACCCCACCGTCCGCGTCGATGTGCGACGCCTCGACGCGATGGTCGACCTGGTCGGCGAACTCGTGCTCGCGCGCAATCGCCTCAAGACCATCCGACCCCGCCTTCGCGACGAAGACCTGGACCGCGCCGTCACCGCGCTGGACGTCGCCACCTCGCGCCTGCAATCGGCGGTGATGATGGTGCGCATGCAGCCGGTGGGCCGCGTGTTCGCGCGCTTCCCGAAACTCGCGCGCGATGTTGCGCGGCAGGTGTCGAAGTCGGTCGAACTGGACATCGTCGGCGCCGAAACCGAACTGGACCGCAACCTCGTCGAGGCGCTGGCCGATCCGCTGGTGCACCTGGTGCGCAACGCGATCGACCACGGCATCGAATCGCCCGAGGCGCGCCGCGCCGCCGGCAAGCCCGAACAGGGCACCGTGCGCCTGTCGGCGCAGCAGGAAGGCGACCACGTCTCGATCGAAGTCAGCGACGACGGCGCCGGCATCGACCCGGAAAAGATCCGCCGCAGCGCGATCAAGAAGGGCCTGATCGATTCCGATGCCGCCGCGCGCCTGACCTCGGACGAATGCCTCAACCTGATCTTCATGGCGGGCTTCTCTACGCGCAGCGAAGTCAGCGACCTGTCCGGCCGCGGCGTCGGCATGGACGTGGTGCAGTCGAAGATCCGCGAACTCTCCGGCCAGGTGCAGATCCATTCGGAAGTCGGGCGCGGCTCGCGCTTCGCCATCCGCGTGCCGCTGACGCTGGCGATCCTGCCGACGCTGCTGATCGAGCTGGACGACGACGTCTACGCGCTGCCGCTGGTGCGCGTGGTCGAAGTGCTGGCGCACGAACGCATCGAACCGCTGTGGGTGGACGGCCAGCGCATGCTCGACCTGCGCGACCAGCCGCTGCCGCTGATCGAACTGCGCACCTGGCTCGGCCTGCCGCCGGAACCCGGCGCCGCGACGACCTGCGTGGTGCTGCAGTCGGGCGATGCGCGCTTCTGCCTGACGGTGGATCGCGTGCGCGGCCGCGAGGAAGTGGTCATCAAGGCCCTGCCCCGCACCCTGCGCGGCCTGGCCGGTTATGCCGGCGCAAGCCTGGTCGGCGACGGCCGCATGGCGCTGATCCTGGATGTCGACGCGCTGCTCAGAACCGGGCTGCGCGGCTCAAGTAGCGGCGGGCTGAACCGATAAGAGCTAGGAGTGAGTGGGAGGAGTGAGGAGTGAGCAACGGCGCTCGGTTCATCACTCCTTCTCCCTCGCTTCTTCAAGGACAGTCAGGAAACGCGAGAGGAACGAGCAACGCATCGCTCACTTCTCACTTCTCAACCCTCACTTCTGCACTCATGGACAGACTCAGCGTAATCGGCATCGTACTTGCGCTCGTCGCCCTGATCGGCGGCAGCATCCTCAAGGGTGCGGGCCTGTCGGGCCTGTGGTCGCCGGCGGCGTTCGTCATCGTGATCCTGGGCACCATCGCCGCGATCCTGCTGCAGACGCCGATGGCGACGTTCAGGCGTGCGCTGGCGATCGTGCGCTGGGTGTTCAGTCCGCCGGTGCAGGACCGTCCGGCGATGATCGCGCGCCTGGTGGAATGGTCCACCGTCGCGCGCCGCCAGGGCCTGCTGGGCCTGGAAGCCGAAGTGCAGGCGCAGGACGATCCGTTCGTGCGCAAGGGCCTGCAGATGGTCGTCGACGGCGTGGAGCCGGAGAGCATCCGCTCGATGCTGGAAATCGAACTGCACGGCCAGTCGCAGCGTGACCTCGCCGCGGCGAAGGTGTTCGAGGGCGCGGGCATCTATTCGCCGACGCTGGGCATCATCGGCGCGGTGCTGGGCCTGATGGCGGTGATGAAGAACCTCGCCGATCCGAGCAAGCTCGGCCACGGCATCGCCGCCGCGTTCACCGCGACGATCTACGGCATTGGCCTGGCGAACCTGGTGCTGCTGCCGATGGCCGCCAAGCTCAAGGGCCTGGTCAACCAGCAGGCCGACGAGCGCGAGATGATCATCGAAGGCCTGATCGGCATCGCCCAGGGCGAGAACCCGCGCAACATCGAAGCGCGCCTCAACGGCTTCGTGGTCTGACGGAGCCCAGAGACGAGTCATGGCCGGTCGCCGCCGACACCAGCACGAAGAACACGCGAACCACGAAGCGTGGGCGATCCCCTATGGCGACCTGATCACGCTGCTGCTCGCCTTCTTCGTGGTGATGTACGCGATTTCCTCCATCAACGAAGGCAAGTACCGCGTGCTCGCCGATGCGTTGTCGTCCGCGTTCGGCGGCCCGCCGCGCACCGTCTCGCCGATCCAGCTGGGCATGCACCAGCTGCGCGGTTCGGCGTTCGACCGTCCTTCGCTGGTGACGCCGGGTTCGAAGTCCGGCCCGTCGTCCTCCACGCCCATCGCCTCGCCGCGCATGAAGCAGGTGCTGGACATGCCGACCTTCGGCAGCAGCGGCAAGGACGGCGCGCAGGCGAGCCAGTTCGAAGTCTCCGAGCGCGAATCCGCTCAGGGCGAGCAGCTGCATTCGATCGGCCGCCGCATCCAGGAAGCGCTGTCGGAGCTGGTGAAGCAGAAGCTGGTCACCGTGCGACGCAGCTACAACTACCTGGAAGTCGAGATCCAGAGCGACATCCTCTTCGCCAGTGGCGTGGCCGTGCCCAATCCGCAGGCGGTCGACACCGTGCGCCGCATCGCCACCGTGCTGAGCGGCGAACCCAATGCGATGCGCGTGGAGGGTTACACCGACAACATGCCGATCGCGACGGCGCAGTTCCCCTCGAACTGGGAACTGTCGACGGCGCGCGCGGCGAGCATCGTGCACGTGATGTCGCAGGCGGGCATTTCGCCGGGCCGCCTTGCCGTGGTCGGTTACGGCCAGTACCAGCCGGTCGCCGACAACACCACGCCCGAAGGCCGCAACGCGAACCGTCGCGTGCTGCTGGTGATCCTCGCCAGCCCGCAGGGGCCGGACGCGATCGAAGAACGCGGGCCGGCGACCATCGCGATGAACGACGACGCAGCCGATGCATCGGCCGTCGATGCCGACCTGTATCCCGCCGCGACTTCGTCGGGCGCCGCTGCCGCAGCGGTTCGCGCGCATGGCGCCGGGAACGAAGGCATCGCCTCCGACACCGCACGCGCCGCCGCGGCGGCACGAACCAATTCCTCCACCACCCAACCGGGAGCGGGCTGATGCGCGCCTGGGCTATCGCCAACCAGAAGGGCGGCGTCGGCAAGACGACGACGTCGCTGTGCCTCGCACGCGGGCTCGCTACCGCGGGAAACCGCGTGCTGCTGCTCGACCTCGATCCGCACGCGTCGCTGACGCGCGCCTTCGAGATCCCCGCCGATCCGCCGCCGTCCGGCACCCACGACCTGTTCGTCGGCAACGGCGTCGGCCTGCTCGAACTGGCGCGCTACACGCACGTGCCCGACCTCCAGGTCGTGGCCGCGCAGCCCGCGCTGGCGACGCTGGAGCGTCGCGGCGCGACGCAGCCGGGACTGGGCCTCGCGCTCGGTCGCGCACTGCACACCGTGCGCGATGTGTACGACTACGTGCTGATGGACTGCCCGCCCACGCTCGGCCTCCTGATGGTCAACGCGCTGGCGGCGGCCGATCGCCTGATCGTGCCGACGCAGACCGATCCGCTCGCGCTGCACGGCCTGGCCGACATGCTGCGCACGGCGGAAATGGTCGAACGCTCGCGTCGCCGTCCGCTGCCGCGCCACGTGCTGCCGACGCTGTTCGACCGCCGCACGCGCACCGGCATCGCGAGCCTGTACGAGTTGCAGGACCGCTACGGCGACCGCGTCTGGCCGCACGCCGTGCCGATGGACACGCGCCTGCGCGACGCCTCGGCGCTGGTGAAGGCCGATGCGCCCGACGGCCGCGGCGTCGACATGTACCGCCGCGCGCTGAAGTGGCTGCTGGAACAGGAAGCATCCGGCGAACAGCACAAGGAAGCGGCATGAGATCTGCACGTCGTCCCGCGGAGACGGGAACGACGTGCCCGTACTGGAACTGACATGAACCATCCCGCCCTCGACGCCTACCTCGACGAACTGCTCGACCTCACGGTCGACGCGGTCGCGCCTGCGCCCGTGGCGGCGAATGCGCCGACGATGGTGGTGGTCGATGAGCCCGCCATCGTCCCGGCGGATGACGTCATCCCGGCGTCCGCGCCGGTGTTGGACATCGACCCCGGGCTGCTGGCCGAACTGGACTCGGATCCGCTGTTCGGCGCGCCGACGCCGGTCGAACTTCCTGCTGCGCCGCAGATCGATCCGGGCCTGCTTGCAGAGCTCGATTCCGATCCGCTGTTCGCCGCTGCTGTCATGGCTGCGGCGGACGTTGCGACTGAAGCTTCGACGCCCGAATCGCTGATCGACCCCGGCCTCCTCGCCGAACTCGATTCCGATCCGCTGTTCGCCGCCATCATGGCGCCCACCGAAGCGGTGGCCCCTGCTCCGGCCGCATCGCCCGACCTGCTGATCGACCCCGGCCTGCTGGCGGAACTGGATTCGGACCCGTTGTTCGCGGCGGCGATGGCCGGCGCGGCGCCCGTTGCGGAGACTGCGGCCCACGTCGTCGAACGGCCCGCACCGCCGAAGCCCGCGCCCGTCGCCGCACGCCACACCATGCCGCAGGCCGATCCGCGCAGCGGCCTGCGCCCGATCGAGATGACGCCGCCCGCGCTGACGCATTCGGTGACGACCACGCACCGCTGGCTGCGCGTGGCCGTCGGCGAGGACAGCTATGCGGTCGAACTGCTGCGCGTGCAGGAAGTCGGCCGGACCGTGCCCATCGTCGCCATGCGCGGCGCGGCGCCGTCGGTGCTGGGCGCGATGAACCTGCGCGGCCGAATCGTGCCGGTGTTCGACCTGGGGCTGTGGCTGGGCACCGGTCGCGTCACGCCGGACGAGCGCGCGCGCATCGTCGTGGTGGAACGCGACAACGAACTGATCGGTGCGCTGGTTTCGGCCGTCGACGACGTGGTGACGCTGGGCCCGGACCGCATCGAACCGCCGCTGATGGCCTCGCCGTCGCGGGCGATCGTGGGCGTGGCGCGGGTGGTGGCGAAGCCTACGGTGCTTCTCGACGCCAACGCTCTATTCGGGTGAGGGCTCCGGGGACGCTGTCCCGGGTGCGCTTCGCTTACCCGGGCTACGACGCTTAATCCCTTCTCCCGCGTGCGGGAGAAGGTGCCCGAAGGGCGGATGAGGGCAGCGGCGCGAAGCGCCGGTCACCTGACGCTGTGGCGCTGTGCACGCAACCCCTCCCCAACCCTCCCCTGCAAGCAGGGGAGGGAGAAGACCTCAAGTCCCCGCAAACCCCGCCGTTATCCCATTCGAATGACCACGGCGAACCACACACAGCCATGAACGCACTGTCCCTTCCTTCCGACCTCGGCATCGAACACGTCGCCGACCTGCAGGCCGCGCTGCGCCCGCACCTGGAGGACGCCGAACCGCTCTCGCTCACCGGCGACGCCGTCGAGCGCGTGCACACGGCCGGGCTGCAGATGCTCCATGCCTTCGTGCGCGAACGCGCCGCGCTGGGCCTGGCGACGGTGGTGACCGGCGCATCGCCGGTGCTCGCCGACGCGGCCCGCCAGCTCGCGCTCGCCAAGAGCCTCGGCGTCGATGCGCCGACGGCCGCCTGACCGAACCCCACGCCCTTTCCTTTCAACTTCAAACAGAAGCCGGCCACGATGTCCAAGAACCTGCTGATCGTCGACGACTCCACCTCCATGCGGCAGATGGTCGCCTTCGCCCTTACCGGCGGCGGCTTCAACGTGCGCGAAGCCGAAGACGGCCAGGCCGCGCTCGACGTCGCCAAGACCCAGCGTTTCGACGCCGTGGTGACCGACGTGAACATGCCGCGCATGGACGGCATCGAACTGATCCGCCAGCTGCGCCAGCTGCCGGACTACCGCTTCACCCCGCTGCTGATGCTCACCACCGAGTCCGGCGGCGACAAGAAGGCCGAAGGCAAGGCCGCCGGCGCGACCGGCTGGCTGGTGAAGCCGTTCGATCCGGAACAGCTGCTCGCGACGGTCCGCAAGGTCCTGGGCTGATCCGTTCCTCCTGCTTCTCCGACTGATCCAGTTACCCGAGCCGTCACGATGGACATCACCCGCTTCCACGCCGCCTTCTTCGAAGAAAGCCGCGAAAACCTCGATGCCATGGAAGCGGGCCTGCTCGCGATGGAATCGGGTTCGGCCGATGGCGAGACCATCAACGTCGTCTTCCGCGCCGCGCATTCGATCAAGGGCGGCGCGGCGACGTTCGGCTTCACCTCGATCAGCGAACTGACGCACCAGCTGGAAACGCTGCTGGACGAAGCACGCAGTGGACGCCGCCAGCTCGATGCCGACGCCATCGGCGCGCTGCTGGTCTCCGGCGATGCGCTGCGCGGCCTGCTCGCGGCCGCCGAACACGGCGATGCGATCGACGAAGCGGGCCTGAAGCGCGCATACGACGGCCTGGCGAAGATGATGGGCCGCGAAGTCGCTTCGAACACGAAGGCCGCCGCGGCATCGGCCCCGGAGATCGCCGAATGGCGCATCGGCTTCAAGCCGGCGCCGTCGCTGTTCCTGTCGGGCAACGACCCGCTGCGCATCCTGCGCGAGCTGGCCGGCCACGGCGAACTGGGCGTCACCGCGCTCGACAACACGCTGCCGAAGTTCTCCGAACTCGATCCGTACGAGGCCTACATCGCGTGGGACCTGATGCTGCCCGGCAGCGTGCCGCGCAGTGCGATCGACGACGCGTTCGCGTGGGTCGAGGACCAGTGCGAACTGGCCATCGAAGGCATCCCGGCGACCTCCGCCGTCGCGCCGCCGCCCTCGCCGCTCGCACTTTCGAACGAAGCTGGCGACAACGTCGTTGCGCTCGACACGCGCGCCAACGCCAACGACGCACGCAAGACCAGCGCCGCCGACGCGGGCGACACCTCGATCCGCGTCGCCGTCAACAAGGTCGATGCGCTGATCAACCTCGTCGGCGAACTCGTCATCACCCAGGCGATGCTGCGCCAGCGCTCCACGCAGCTGGACCCGGTCGCCAACGAACTGCTGCTCTCCGGCCTGGAACTGCTCGACCGCAATACGCGCGACCTGCAGGAAGCCGTGATGGGCGTGCGCATGCTGCCGGTGGAATTCGCCTTCAGCCGCTTCCCGCGCATGGTGCGCGACCTCGCCGCGCGCCTGGACAAGAAAGTGCGCCTGAAGACCAGCGGTGAAGCCACCGAACTGGACAAGGGCGTGATCGAGAAGATCGTCGATCCGCTCGTGCACCTGGTGCGCAACTCGATCGACCACGGCCTGGAATCGCCCGCCGATCGCCGCGCCGCGGGCAAGGACGAAACCGGCACGATCAGCCTCAACGCGCAGCACCAGGGCGGCCACATCGTCATCGAGATCACCGACGACGGCCGCGGCCTGGATCGCGAACGCATCCTGCGCAAGGCCGCCGAACGCAACCTGCCCATCGGCGACAACCCGACCGACGCGCAGGTGTGGGACCTCGTGTTCCACCCCGGTTTCTCCACCGCCGAACAGCTCACCGACCTTTCCGGCCGCGGCGTCGGCATGGACGTGGTCAAGAAGAACATCGCCGCGCTTGGTGGCCAGGTCGAGATCCGCTCGAAGAAGGGCACCGGCACGACCGTGTCGATCCGCCTGCCGCTGACGCTGGCCATCCTCGATGGCATGACCGTCGCGGTCGGCGGCGAAGTCTTCATCCTGCCGCTGAATTCGGTGATCGAATCGCTGCAGCCGGGGGGCGGCGACGTCCGCACCATCGCCGGCGAAGCGCGCGTGCTGCGCGTCCGCGAGGACTACCTGCCGCTGATCGACCTCGCCGCGCAGTACGGCCTGTCGGGCAGCGCCCGCGTGGGCGCGCCGATCGCAGTCGTGGTCGAAGCCGACGGCCAGCGCCTGTCGCTGGAAGTGGACGAACTGCTCGGCCAGCAGCAGGTGGTGGTGAAGAACCTGGAAGCCAATTACCGCCGCGTGCAGGGCATTTCCGGCGCGACGATCCTGGGCGACGGCCGCGTCGCGCTGATCGTCGATGTCGGCGGCCTGGTGCAGGCGCAGCGGATGCCGCAGGCGGCGTGACATATGCATCTCCTCCCCCTGCGTGCAGGGGGAGGCTGGGAGGGGGTCGCGAGGCGCGCAGCGCCAAGCGTGAGCGCAACGGACTTCACCCCTCCCCAACCCTCCCCTGCATTCGCAGGGGAGGGAGCGAAGAACACAACCGAGACACCCAAATGAACGACATCACCGCCACCATCGAATCGGCCGACGAGTACCTCACCTTCGCCCTGGGCGAAGAGGAATACGGCGTGGAGATCCTGAAGGTCCAGGAAATCCGCGGCTACGACACCGTGACCCGCCTGCCGGACGCGCCGGACTACATCAAGGGCGTGATCAACCTGCGCGGCACCATCGTGCCGGTCATCGACATGCGCCTGAAGTTCCGCCTCGCCAAGGCCGAGTACAACGCGCTGACGGTGATGATCGTGCTCAACGTCGCCGACCGCGTCGTGGGCATGGTGGTGGACAGCGTCTCCGACGTGATCCGCCTGGAAGCCGAGCAGATCCGCCCGGTGCCGGAAATCGGCGCCACCATCGACCGCCAGTTCATCACCGGCATCGGCACGCACGGCGAACGCATGCTGATCCTGCTGGAGATCGAGAAGCTGATGACCAGCGCCGAGATGGGCCTGGTGTCGCACGCGAACGCCGCCTGATCGAACGCTTCACGTTCCACTGCTCCATCGCTCCACAGCAGAACAAGAACAACGCCAACAAGCACGCCAGGCGGAGCGCATCCGCCAAGCCAGCCGCGTTGTAGTCGCACCCAAGGTCCGCCGTCCCCACGGGCGATCTTCCGTGAGTCCACAAATCAGCGCAGTTCTGGACGCCGTGCACACGCACGGCGTCTTCGATTTGACGACACTCGAGGACACATCGATGAACGCTGTAAGGACACAGTCGCTCTCCCTGGGGAATGACCGGGCAGACCGCCCCGCAACACCCGCCCACGCGCCGCTGTGGCGCCGCATCGCCGCATTGTTCTCGCCCGCCGCGAATGCCTCATCGCATTTCGACGAGGTGCGCAACTGCGACATGCAAGGCCGCATCAACGCCATCGACCGCGTGCAGGCGGTGATCGAGTTCGACCTCGACGGCACGATCCTCCACGCCAACGACAACTTCCTGCACGCGCTGGGCTACCGCCTCGACGAGATCCAGGGCCGCCACCATTCGATGTTCGTCGAACGCGAACACGCGGGAAGCGACGAGTACCGCGCGTTCTGGGCGAAGCTCGCGCGCGGCGAGTTCGATGCCGGCCAGTACCGCCGCATCGGCAAGGACGGCCGCGAGATCTGGATCCAGGCCTCCTACAACCCCGTCTTCGACAGCCATGGCCGCGCGCGCAAGGTGGTGAAGTTCGCCACCGACATCACCGCGCAGAAGATGCAGGCGGCGGATTTCGCCGGGCAGCTGGCGGCGATCAGCAAGTCGCAGGCAGTGATCGAGTTCGACCTGACCGGGCGCATCCTGTCGGCGAACGACAACTTCCTCGCGGTGATGGGCTACACGCTGGAGCAGATCCGCGGCCAGCATCATTCGATGTTCGCCGAAGCGGCCTATCGCGAGAGCGCGCAGTACCGCGAATTCTGGACCAAGCTCGGGCGCGGCGAATACGACGCCGGTGTGTATCGGCGCCTGGGCAGGGACGGGCGCGAGGTCTGGATCCAGGCCTCGTACAACCCGATCTTCGACATGAACGGAAAGCCGTTCAAGGTGGTGAAGTACGCCACCGACATCACCACGCAGGTCCGCGACACGCAGGCGTTGCAGCGTGCCGTCGCGCAGACGCACGAGGTGGTCGGCGCGGCGAAGAACGGGGATCTCACGCGCCGCATCGACACCGCGGACAAGACCGGTTCGATCGCCGAACTGTGCAGCGGCATCAACTCGCTCGTGGAGACGATGGCCGGCATCCTCGGCCAGATCAAGGATGCCGCCGACACCATCGGCGAAGGCGCGCGCGAGATCGCGGCGGGCAACAGCGACCTGTCGCAGCGCACCGAGGCGCAGGCGGCCTCGCTGGAGGAAACCGCGTCGTCGATGGACGAGATCACCAGCACCGTGCGCCACACCGCCGACAACGCGCGCCAGGCGAACCAGTTCGCGATCGAGGCCAGCGCCATCGCCTCGCGCGGCGGCGATGCGGTGCACGGCGTGGTCGACACGATGGTGAAGATCAGCGACTCGTCGAAGAAGATCGCCGACATCATCAGCGTCATCGACGGCATCGCGTTCCAGACCAACATCCTCGCGTTGAACGCGGCGGTGGAGGCGGCGCGTGCGGGCGAACAGGGCCGCGGCTTCGCCGTGGTCGCTTCCGAAGTGCGCTCGCTCGCGCAGCGTTCGGCGAACGCGGCGAAGGAGATCAAGCACCTGATCGGCGATTCGGTCGAACGCGTGGGCGATGGCATGCGCCTGGTGGAAGGCGCGGGGCGCACGATGGACGAGATCGTCGGGAGCGTGAAGCGCGTGGCGGACCTGATCGGCGACATCAGCGCCGCGACGTTGCAGCAGAGCGCCGGCATCGAGCAGATCAACCAGGCCATCGCGCACATGGACGAGAGCACGCAGCAGAACGCGGCGCTGGTGGAGGAAGCCTCCGCCGCCGCGCGCAGCATGGAGGAACAGGCGGGCGAGCTGATGCAGACGGTGGCGGCGTTCCGGCTCACCACGCAGGCCCCGCGGCAGATGCGGGCGGCGAACGACTGAGTCGCGCCTGATGGGTTCCGCTTCGCGGAACCCATCCTCCGAAGCTGATGCAGCGCCCGTAGCCCGGGTAAGCGAAGCGCACCCGGGACCTGACACGCTCAACCCGGGTGCGCTTCGCTTACCCGGGCTACGACATCAGAACCAGCGTGTGCGCGACACCCATCGAGTTCTCGCGCCGCAACCACGCCTTTTCCCTAGTCATTTTAATGAACAGGGAGAAAGTGAAAATTCCGTTTCAGACGCATGACACGCGGCCGTTATCGGGTTCGCTCCGCCGGACATGCATAGCGCGGCCGGGGTTCAGTCCGCGCCTGCGATGGCGCGCCCTTGCACCATCTCAGGAATCACCATGCAGTTCCGTCCCAGTGCCCTGGCGCTCGCCATGGCTTCGCTCCTCCCCCTCTCCGCCTTCGCCCAGGACGTGCAGTCCGGCGACGGCATGTTCTCCTTCAGTGGCTACGGCACCTTCGGCGCCGTCCACAACAGCGAAAACCGCGCCGACTTCGTGCCGACGCAAGGTCCGGAAGGCGCGGGCTACACGCACGCGTGGTCGACCACGCCCGACACGCGCCTGGCCGCGCAGGTCGATGCGCGCTTCACCGACCGCTTCTCCGCCGTCGTGCAGGTGATCAGCGAGTACGATTACGAAGGTTCCTACAAGCCGCAGGTCGAACTGGCGCACGTCAAGTACGCGTTCACGCCTGCGCTGCAGGTGCGCGCCGGTCGCTTCACCGCGCCGATCTTCATGCTGTCCGAATACCGCAAGGTCGGCTACGCCATGCCGTGGGTGCGCCCGCCGGTGGAGGTGTACGACATCGCGGTGAGCCTGGACGGCGCCGACGCGACGTACAAGTTCAACGTGGGCGATGTCGCCATGTCGGTGCAGCTGGCCGCCGGCGACGCCGATGAAGGCACGTTCGAAGTGAAGGACGCCCGCACGCTCGCGCTGCGCGCCGAGTTCGGCAGCTCCACGCTGTTCGGCAGCTACAGCAAGACCAAGATCGACGCTCCCACCACGCCGCTGCTCGCTCTGTACCAGGGCCCGCTGGCGCCGCTGGCCGCGCAGTACGCCATCGACGGCGACGACCTGGAGTTCACCTCGTTCGGTTACGCCTTCGATCCGGGCTCGTGGTTCCTGCGCGGCGAAGTCACGCGCATCACCGGCGAGGACAACCTGCTGGCGAAGAACACCAACATGTACGTCAGCGGCGGCGTCCGCACCGGCGCCTTCACGCCGTACATGACGCTGGCCCAGGTGCACCTGGACAGCGACACGAGCATCGGCGCGCGCGATCCGATCGGCGTCATCAACGCCGGCCTGTCGGGCACCAATGCGAACCAGAAGAGCGTCACCCTCGGCACGCGCTGGGACTTCCACGAGAACCTCGCGCTGAAGGCCGAGTACGCGCACGTCGACGTGCCGACCGGTTCGACCGGCGGCCTGGTCAACCGCCAGCCGGGCTTCGTCACGGGTCGGGACTACGACCTGCTGTCGATCTCGCTCGATTTCGTGTTCTGACGGAGACGACACGATGACGATCCGCAATCTGGTTATCGCCGCCGCCGGCCTGGTGCTCGCAGGCGCCGCGACCTTCGCCCACGCAGGCGTGGTGGTCGTGGTGTCGGCGAAGAGCGAAGTGAAGTCGCTCACGCAGGCACAGGTGTCGCAGCTGTTCCTCAACAAGGCCGTCGCGTTCCCCGGCGGCGGTGCCGCCACGCCGGTCGATCTTCCCGACGGCCCGGCGCGCGCCGAGTTCTACACCAAGGTGACCGGCAAGGACGCCGCGCAGCTGAAGGCCTACTGGGCGCAGCTGACGTTCACCGGCAAGGCACAGCGTCCGAAGCAGCTGGGCAGCGGCGCGGACGTTCGCAAGTTCGTCGCCGGCTCGCCGTCGGCCATCGGCTACCTCGATGCCGCCGACGTCGACGACAGCGTCCGCGTCGTCCTGAAGCCGTAAGCGCCACCGCAACAAACGCGTTCCACGCCACCCGCAACGCCCGGCGCCATGCGCGCCGGGCGATGCCACATGAAGGTTCCACCATGCAGTTTCTGTCGCGCGTTCCCCTTTTCTGGAAGGTCCTGGCACCGGCGATCCTGTCGCTGCTGTGCCTGCTGGCCTACCTCCTGACTTCTTCCGTCGTCACGCAGCGCAACAACGCCGGCGTCACCAGCATCCGCGACGAGCAGTTCCCGCGCCTGGAGGCGATGACCGAAAACGTCGCCGCGCTCGACAAACTCATCAACACGCTCAACACCGCCGCCGCGTCCGCCGATGCGGATACGCTCGCCGGCGCGGGCGACGTCGCGCAGCAGATCCGCGCGCGCTACCAGAAGCTGGCGAAGAGCACGCCGCGCGATGCCGCGCTGGCCCGCCTGTCTTCGGATTTCGAGACGTACTACAAGTCCGCGCACAGCGTGGCGAAGGTCTTCGTCGATGGCGGCGAAGTGAACCCCGACGACGTGCAGGCGATGTCCACCGCACTGGCCGTGTACCGCGACCACCTCAACGCCGAGCGCGACGCGGCCTACAAGCGTTTCTCCGCGACCGTCGCCGATTCCGTCGCCGCCTCCAACCGCGCACTGGTATTCGGCATCGTCGCCGGGCTGTTCGCGCTGCTGGCCGCGCTGGGCGTGGGCATCGTGCTGGCGCGTGCGATCACCGCCGCGCTGGGCCGCGCCATGACGGTCGCCAACCACGTCGCCGCCGGCCGCCTGGACGACACGATCGTCGTCGACGGCAACGACGAGACCGCGCGCCTGATGAAGGCGATGAAGCACATGCAGTCCGAGCTTCGCGCGTTCGTCGAAGCGCAGCAGGAAATGGCCGCGCAGCATCGCGAAGGCCAGATCGACCACCGCATGCCGGCCGAGCGATTCGCCGGCATCTACGGCGACATGGCCAATGCGATCAACGAACTGGTCGCCACGCACATCGACGTGAACCTGCGCGTGGTGGAAGTCGTCGGCACGTACGCGCGCGGCGACCTGTCGGTCGACATCGAGCGCCTGCCCGGCCAGGGCGCGCGCATCACCGAGGCGGTGGATTCGGTCAAGCACGGCATGGAATCGATCAACGCGCAGATCAAGCTGCTGGTCGATGCCGCGGTCGCGGGCGATTTCAGCCGTCGCGGCGACGCCATGCGTTTCGAGTTCGCCTACCGCGACACGGTCGACGCGCTGAACCGCCTGATGGCGACTTCCGAGCAGGGCCTGCACGAAGTCGGCTCGCTGCTGTCCGCCGTCGCCGATGGCGACCTCGGCCGTCGCGTCGATGTCGCGCTGCCGGGCCAGTTCGGCCGCCTTGCCGCCGACGCGAACCATACCGTCGGCCAGCTTTCGCAGGTGGTGGGCCGCATCCGCGAAGGCGCCGACACGATCAACAGCGCCGCTTCGGAGATCGCCGCAGGCAACAGCGACCTGTCCAACCGCACCGAGCAGCAGGCGGCGTCGCTGGAAGAAACGGCTTCGTCGATCGAGGAGCTCACCAGCACCGTGCGCCAGAATGCCGACAACGCGCGCCAGGCCAATGCGCTGGCGATCACCGCATCGCAGGTGGCCACCCGTGGCGGCGAAGTGGTGCATGAAGTCGTTGCCACGATGTCGCAGATCAGCGCGTCGTCGTCGAAGATCGCCGACATCATCGGCGTGATCGACGGCATCGCCTTCCAGACCAACATCCTGGCGCTGAACGCCGCGGTGGAAGCCGCGCGTGCCGGCGAACAGGGTCGCGGTTTCGCGGTGGTCGCCTCCGAGGTCCGCTCGCTCGCGCAGCGTTCGGCCAATGCCGCCAAGGAGATCAAGCACCTGATCAACGACTCGGACGAACGCGTCGGCACCG